>Ga0163215_100239_pt1 | contig 126162 bp, 102 predicted proteins | sample SynspAceP_FD_185934 | JGI IMG/M metagenome (GOLD analysis project Ga0163215, IMG submission 185934) | Saline lake microbial communities from Ace Lake in Antarctica - Synechococcus sp. Ace-P (Hybrid Assembly) | ecosystem: Environmental > Aquatic > Non-marine Saline and Alkaline > Saline | place...
AATACCTATGATATTGCATTTAATCAGGACGGGGAACTATTCGGTTTTGATTCCGACATGGAATTGGATTTGGGGATGCCTTGGTATAGGCCTATACGCCTTTGTCATTTTACGAGTGGCAGTGAGTTTGGTTGGCGCAGGGGGACTGGGAAATTTCCGGCGGAATATCCCGATAATCTTCCCGGGATAGCCAATTTAGGACAAGGTTCGCCTACTGGCTTGATGAATGGTGAAGGATTAAGGTTTCCAGCTTACTATCAAAATGGGATGTATCTTTTTGACTGGAGTTATGGCACCATGTATTTTGCAAGCCTTACACCAAAAGGGAGTAGCTATTCCGTCGAAATAGAGGAGTTTTTGTCTGGCGTACCCTTGCCATTGACCAATGGAGTAGTGGGCAATGATGGTTCCATGTATTTTCTCACTGGAGGTAGAGAGTTGGAATCTGCATTGTACAAGTTGACTTACACAGGCGAAGAGTCTATCAAAATACTCGACCTTCCTGAAAACATCGAAGGGGCGGCCGAAAGAAATTTACGAAAGGAGTTGGAAGTCCTTCATGTACAAAGGGAAGCTAATAAAATCGATTTTATTTTAGAGAATTTGGATCACCCCGATCGGTTTACAAGATTTGCGTCTCGGATTGCCATGGAAAACCAGGAATACGGGCTTTGGAAGAATGAAATATACAAAAACAAATCCCCTTTAAAAACAATTGCACTTGCTATATCCATTGCTCGGCATGGCACTGATGGGGACAGATTACGGTCACTTGATACATTACTGGAAATTAATTGGATAACGCTGCCCGAGTCACAGCAGGTCGATTTTATCAGAGCGATTGAATTGATATTGACCAGAACGGAAGAAAAATTACCCGAGGCAGTAAAAAACCGGTTGACGGATGTGTTGATTCCCGCTTATCCCAAGAGTACAGCTATCATCAACAAAGAACTATGTAAAACATTAAGCTTTTTACAGATACCCGCAATTATACAGCCTACACTGGAAATGATGGAGCGGGACACTATAATAACAGCGGCACAAAAGGTTAACTATTTATCGGGAGATATTTCTGGGAGAAACGAGCAGTATGGGAGCAAAGTCGAAGAAATGCTTAAAAACATGCCGAATGCCCAACATATAAGCTACGCAAAAAGCCTTAGTACAATGGAAAGGGGTTGGACAAACGAATTAAGGGAAAGATATTTTAATTGGTACAACAGGGCTTTAAAGAAATCCGGAGGCAAATCTTATGCCCAATATATCAGGAAAATTCAAGAAAAAGCCTTGACCTATGTTCCCATAGCTGAGCGACAATATTTTGAAGCTTTGGCTACTGAGGCTGTTCAGGAGTCCAATAATTTAATGCAGGGTATAGTGCAACCCAAAGGTCCTGGACAAAACTGGACCGTTGCAACTATGAAATCTGCGTATGCAAATAATAAGGACAAGGTGAATTATGAAAATGGGCAGAATTTTTTCAAGGCTTCACTTTGTGTTAGTTGTCATAGTGTTAAAGGAGTTGGCGGTAATTCAGGTCCTGAATTGACCCAATTAGGGACACGGTTTACAATTTCTGATATGGCGGAAGCCATCATTGATCCCTCAAGTAGTATTTCTGACCGATATCGCTTTACCGAATATCATTTACCAGAAGGAAGAGTAGTAACCGGTAAACTAATCAAAGAAACGAAAAGTGAATTAAGAATAAGCACCAACGCATTTTCCCCGAGTTTGATAACGATTATTAAAAAGAGAGATATTCTCAAAAAGGAAGAGTCACCCATTTCGGCAATGCCCCCTGGGTTGATCAATCGATTAAACGAGAAAGAGCTCAGCGATCTTCTTGCATTTTTAATCACTGGAGGGGATAAAAATCATAAAATTTACAATGAACAGAATTAGTAACTTTAAATTATTCGGTATGCAAAAAAACATTTTCTGTTTTGCAATATGTCTTTTATTATTTGCCTGCAAGACACCCATGAAAACATCTAAAGAACATATAGAAATAATTTCACTTTTCAACGGGGAAAATTTGGATATGTGGAGGGGAGATTCCCGTATCTGGTCTGTGGAGGATGGTTGTATCGTTGGACGAACAACCGATGAAAATCAGATAGATAAGAACACCTTTTTAATTTATGAGAATCCCTTTTCCGATTTCGAACTTAGTTTTAAATACAAAATCATTGGAGGTAATAGCGGTGTACAGTACCGGGCGAAAGTCATTGATGAAGATATGTTCGTAGTTGGAGGCTATCAGGCAGATATGGAAGCGGGAATCCAGCATTCGGGAATTTTATATGAAGAAAAGGGAAGGGGTATTTTGGCAAAAAGAGGGGAAGCGGTCGTTGTAGATGAAGAAGGACATAAATCTGTAAATCAATTTGCAAATAGTGAAAGCATTCAGAAGAATATAAAGAGCGAACAATGGAACACCTATAGAATTGTTGCCAATGGAGATCATTTGCAACACTTTATTAACGGGCATAAAACTATTGATGTTATAGATAAAGAAATAGAAAAGAAATCCGCTTCGGGCATAATCGCGCTGCAAGTGCACAAAGGCCCCAATATGGAGGTTTTTTATAAGGATATTAAGATTAAGCCATGATTATGAAAAATGGAATTAAACAATTCTTTTACCTAGGAACACTGGCATTAGCGGTTTCACTTAACTCCTGCTCTGCTGAAAAACCTAAGGATAAGCGTCCAAACATTGTACTGATCATGTCAGATGATATGGGTTATTCAGATATTGGTTGTTATGGAAGTGAAATCGCCACCCCTAATTTGGATTATTTGGCATCCAAAGGGATTCGTTTCACCAATTTCTATAATGAGGCTAAATGCTGCCCAACAAGGGCATCCCTATTAACGGGTGTCTATCACCATGAAGCCGGTATGGGCCGTATGGTATCCGATTCGGAAAAGGAGATAAAACCCGGACCCTATCAAGGTTTTTTAAACGATCAAACCATAACCCTTGCAGAAGGCCTAAAAAGGGCTGGGTATGCTACTTATATGTCAGGTAAATGGCATGTAGGGGAGCGTAAGGAACATTGGCCGACAAAAAGAGGGTTCGACCAATATTTTGGTTTGATAAGTGGTGCAAGCAGCTACTATGAGTTATTGGATCAAAAAGAAAGAAAGCGGGTCATGGCGTATAACGGGGAGTCATGGAATCCGCCCACGGAAGGTTTTTACATGACTGATGCTTTTACGGACAAGGCCACATCGTTTATTTCCGACCATGAAACAAAAGATCCGGATCAACCCTTTTTCTTATATCTAGCCTACAACGCTCCACATTGGCCGTTGCATGCTTTGCCCGAGGATATTGCTAAATATGAAGATAAGTATAATATAGGCTGGGATGAGCTACGAAAAAACAGATATGCAAAACAACTGGAGTTGGGCATTGTGGAAAGTAGCTCCCCTTTATCTTCACGTACTTCGACCATACCTTCTTGGGAGTCCGTTGAGGATAAAGAAGATTGGGCTTTACGAATGCAGGTTTATGCAGCAATGGTAGATCGAATGGATCAAGGCATCGGCAAAGTAATAAAGCAATTGGAACAAGCTGGTGAATTGGATAATACCCTCATTGTTTTTGTTTCGGATAATGGAGGTTGTGCCGAAAGTGTCGAAGGCCGAAATCTGGATATTTCTGGAAGTGTCATTGGTGGAAAGGGTTCGTACAAAGCCTATAGGGAACCCTGGGCCAATGCCTCCAATACGCCGTACAGATATTATAAAAACTGGATGCATGAAGGAGGAATTTCTTCCCCTTGTATTGTTTATTGGCCGAAGGAAATAAAGGAATCTAGAATAGAATCAAAACAGTTCGGTCACATACTGGATATTATGCCCACCTTTTTGGAAGTGGCCGGGGTTGATTATAGCGAAGTTTCCAATGGGGAACAGTTGATTCCCCTGAAAGGAAAGAGTATTATACCTATTCTTAAAAATCAAACCATTAATAGGGATAAGCCTCTTTATTGGGAATTTGCCGGGGCAAAAGCAATGAGGTCAGGAGATATGAAATTGGTAAAGGGAAGTACTACCGATTGGGAACTGTACAATTTAAAAAATGACCCCACAGAGGTAACCGATTTAAGTGCCAATAAACCTGAGATAGTCGAGGCTATGAAAAAATCCTATCAGGAATGGGCGAATGAAGTAGGAGTTAAATAATATTTTAAAAAGTCAAGGTGATAGTATCCAAAATGAAGATTAACGATATTTCAAAGGTAAAAAGCGTACTGCTTTTAGTGTGGAGTATAGGGTTAGGCTTTCTTTTGTCTACATGTTCTTCTGTTAAAAAAGAAGTTGTAAGACCAAACATTTTATTTGTTGCCTTTGATGATTTAAACGACTGGGAAGGTTGTATGTTCGGCCATCCACAAAGTATTACGCCGAATATTGATCGGTTGGCTGCAAAGGGGGTGCTATTCAGTAATGCCCATAGTGCAGGTACCATGTGTTGCCCCTCGCGAACTTCGGTGATAACCGGATTAAGACCTACGACCACCGGAGTTTATAAAAATACAGATACACCACTAGACCTTTATAAGAGTGAAAGAACGCTCAATAGACATTTTAAGGAGAACGGATATTTTGTTGCCGGGGCCGGCAAGATTTTACACAAGTTCCATTATGAGAAAACCGATTGGCACGAATTTGTGGGCAGACATCAAGACGATGGAATAGTGGGTAACCGCGAGAATCCGGAAAAGGAAAACATAACCAAACTGAGCGGTAATATTGCTTGGGGCCCTTTTTCCTCTCCCGATTCTTTAACGTTCGATGGCAAGACCGTTGATTGGGTAAAAGATAGAATTAATCGTGATCATGACAAACCGTTCTTTCTGGCCTGTGGTATTTATCGTCCCCATATTCCTTGGTTTGTGCCCGAGAAGTACTTTGATCAACATCCCCTGAAGGAGGTGGAACTACCCTTGGTAATAGAAAAAGATTTGGACGATGTGCCCTTATCCGGCAAAAATGTTGCCTATTCTACATCCAATTATGGTAATGACAACGACCTCCACAACAAGGACGTAAACAGTGAACATGAAGCCATTAAAAAACAGGATTTATGGCATGAAGCCGTTCAAGCTTATCTCGCCTCGGTAAGTTATGCCGATGCACAGTTTGGTCGATTACTCGATGCCTTGGAGAACAGCCAATATGCCGATAACACCATCATTGTGCTATGGAGCGATCATGGGTGGCAGCTCGGGGAGAAGGAACATTGGCGAAAGGCCACCTTATGGGAAGAAGTAACCAGGGTTCCACTAATAATTTATGACCCTAACAATACAGCGAAGGGCGATTGTGGGCAAGCGGTCAGCCTTATTGATATTTATCCCACCCTAATTGAACTGTGCGGTTTACCGCAAATTGATGCTTTGGAAGGAGAAAGTTTGGTTCCCCAATTAATCGACCCCAAGGCTAAAAGAACCAGCCCGGCTATTTCAAGTTTATCTCCAAATTTTCATTCGATAAGGGGTAAGCGGTTTCGATATACTTCCTATGGAAATGGAGAAGAGGAATTGTATGACCATGAAACAGATCCGAATGAGTGGACAAATATCGCTGACGATGAAAATTATCAAAAAATAAAGGAAAGGCTTAAAACATTTATACCCACCAATGCCCAGAAGCCGACCAAGGGAATCTATAACAAACAAAACCAAAAGTAATAGTGCTATGAAACTAAGAAGGACAAGTTACACTTTAGTAGTGGCCATTCTGATACTTATGAGCTCATGCATGGGCGTAACTCCGCCTAAGAAGGAACAACATAAAAGCCCCAACATTATATTTATTCTGACGGATGATCAGGGGTGGACACAAACTTCGCACCGGGCCGACCCGAATATTCCAGAATCGAAAAGTGACTATTATGAAACACCGAATATGGATTTACTGGCTGAATCAGGGGTGCTGTTTACAGAAGGATATGCACCAAACCCAATCTGTTCCCCATCGCGTAACAGTTTAATGTTTGGTCAGAACGGGGCTAGGCACATTTACAATAGAGATGCTGACTGGTATAAAAAAACAACCAATTGGCTTACTATTCCGAGAGCTATTAAAAAGGCTAATCCTGCTTATAGAACTGCTCATTTTGGCAAGTGGCACATTGCCATGGAACCTAAGGATGCCGGTTTCGACTACAATGATGGAATGGCCTCCAATAGTGGGGGTGAAATTTTTGGTGATGGGTTTTTAAATATTAAAGAGTATACAAGGGCCGCTGATAAATACATGAAAGACAATAAGGAAGAAAATCTTTCAAATGCTAAAAGGGCAGGTAAACCAAGCGGACATTGGGACGATAAGAATGCCAAGGATATTTTTGGAATCACCAAACGTGCAAAAGATTTTATGAAAGAGAGTATTGCCGAAGGAAAACCTTTTTATGTTCAGCTTTCGCACTATGCAGTTCACCTTTCTTTAGTTTCACAAAAAGAAACCTATGAATATTTTAAGAACAAAAAACCGGGAGAACGACATACAAATCCGGAATTTGGGGCCATGCTGAAAGATTTGGATACCGGTGTGGGAATGATTATGGATTTTGTTAAAGAGATGGAGATAGAAGACAATACCTATATCTTTTTAATGGGCGACAATGGCGGACGCTTATCATTGAATCAAATTGCCGTAATCGATGAAAACAAGGAGTTGGTAAATGCTTATTATTCAACGCAACACAACAGAAATCTTCCTTTGCGTGATGGAAAACACTCCTTCTACGAAGGTGGTTTAAGGGTTCCATTTATGGCTGTAGGTCCAGGAATCAAGGCCAACAGAGTTAGCAGAACTCCAGTAACTGGTTTAGACTTTTTACCTACGTTTACCGAGCTGGCCGGGGGAAATGTTGAAATGACAGAGGCAATTGATGGTGGAAATATGGTTCCATTACTTCTCAATGAAAATATTGAAAAAGTGGAGCGGAACAGCGAATATCTGATATTTCATCAAGGGTCGCACCGCAAACCACGAAGTGCCATTCGGAAAGGCGATTTTAAACTAATTAAATATTGGTCGAAGGAGGCAAAATACAAGAACACACCTAAAGTTGAGCTGTTCAATATAGCAGAAGATTTGGGTGAAACTACGAACATAATCGAAAAACATCCGGAAATAGCAAAAGAACTGGAAACAGAACTAAATAAGTTCCTGACCAAAACAAATGCGGAAACCGGAATACGGGATATTGAGGGAGCATACTACCGTTTAATGGACGATTTGGAGAATTCCTCTGACGACGACGAATGATGGTAAGAAGGTCAGTAATATGGTTTTAAACGGTTGGGAATTGCATAATTCCATACGCCGACATAAAAACAAAAATGAGTCTAATATTATGGGTTTAAGTAGAAGACAATTCACAGAATCCCTAGGGGCATCCTTAGTATTTTCCCTTTTGCCTGCAATTACTTTTGGTAGTGGTGGGAAAAAGTCCGTTCTAACCGTTGACTCAATTACCTTATTTCTTATCAATGTAACCAAAGCCCGAAACTTTAGTCACTCGGTCTGGTATAATCGCCAACATGTTTTTTTAAAAATTCAGTCAGGCGCTCACACAGGTTGGGCGGAGGCGCTGGTGAGTAAAAATGACCTGGGTTTTGATATAGCTGTATGGGGTGCTTTCCTCAAAGAGCTGAAAGGTATGAAGCTAGAAGAGGCTATAGGATATGTACGCAATAAATTTTTAGACGGCAGATGGAATGCCAAACAAAGTGAGCCGACTCTTATTGCTTTGTACGATTTAGTGGGCAAGGTGGCCAATAAGCCTACCATCGAATTATGGGGTCTAGAAGGTCGAAAACCGGTACCCGGACTCTTCTGTATTTTGGAAAAGGAAGTAGAGCGGGCTTTGAAGCAAGCAGAAATTGCCAAAGAACAAAAATTGGCCAGCCATGTAAAAGTGAAAATGTTCGGCATAACGGAAGTCGATATGGCACTGACAAGGGCACTTCGCAATTCTTTTGGGAAAGAGACCTTTTTAATGGCAGATGCCAACAGGGGCTATAAAGCTTGGAAAAGCATTGATGAATTGGCCATAATTTTAGAAGGATTACAAGCAGAAGGATTGGATGCTATGGAAGACCCGGCCGAATTAACATCGGGACAGTGGATAGCCTTACAGTCCAAAGTTGGTGATTTTTCGTTGATTCCCGATCGTCCGATGCGGCCTGCCTATAAGGCACTTGATACGTTTGTTCCCCAAATGGGTGATTATTTCAATATTCATCCAGATACCATGGGAACTTTTAAGGAGGCTGTTGAATTGGGCAGGAAAATCATGGCATCGGACCGGGGCCTAATGATCGGTGATAGCAGCCTCATTGGTCCGGCCTGTACATTTTGGCAACAATTGGCCATTGGGTTGGGTGCCTCATGGGTCGAAGCTATTGAAAAACCACAAGAGTCAATGGTATTTAGCCAATGTGTAAAACAAATGTCAACAAGATTAAATGATAACGGGATGAGTGAAATTACTGAGCTGCGTCCTGGTTTCGGAATTGAAATGGATGAAACAAAGCTAAGAACAGTGGCCGACAATTTTGTTAGACTGTATTAGCCAAGAGATTAGATATAAATGCAAACACTTGAAATTTATGATTACGATGAACATTAAGAAAGTGAAAAATTACATAAAAATAATGCTGTTGGCCATCGTTTTAAGTGTAACGGCTATGCCGGTTAAAGCGCAACAAGGGAAACAGCCGGCCGAGTTGGTTTATCCCTTGCTCGATGCAGCAAATTCACGCTGGTTTTACTTCTCATCGGCAACTCGGCCATTTGGAATGGTAAATCTTAGCCCGGATATGGGGGTAGGAGGAGCCTGGGATTCGGGATATCGTTATAATAGGGATACCATAAACTTTTTTAGTCACATTCACGCATGGCAATTGTCCGGTATTCCGGTACTTCCTGTAACCGGAGATTTTAAAGGGCATTTGGGAGCCGAAAAATATGGATCACGTTATTCCCACGAAAATGAGGTGGTCAAGGCGGGCTATCATTCCGTAGAACTTGAAACCTATGGTATTAAAGCTGAACTAACGGCCACAACACGCGTTGGTTTTCATAGATATACCTATCCTGAAGGAAAGGAAAAGTATGTTCTCCTTGATTTGGGAACCATACTGGGGCCAAGTGGCACAGAAAAAGGGTATGCCAAACAAGTCGGTAAAAATGAGATTGCCGGGTATGCCTTAATGGAGGCAACGCGAAGAAGGCCGAAAGCGACCTATGTATATTATTCCATCAAGTTTGATACCCCTTTCGAGGCTATGCGGGCATGGCAAAATGGGAAATTATTGGACAAGACCAAAAAATTCGAAGGTAGTGATGGTGGGGTCTATGTCAATTTTAAGGGCAAGGAAGCACAGACTGTGCAAATGAAGGTCGCAATTTCGTATGTAAGTACGGAACAAGCTAGGCTGAATATGCTAAGCGAACTCCCGCATTGGGATTTTGACAAGGTATCGAAGGATGCTTTCAATGAATGGAACAGTTGGTTGGGCCGTATCGAAATTGAAGGTGGTACAGAAAAACAACAGTCTCGCTTCTATACGGATCTTTGGCATGCTCTGCAAGGCCGGCGGATCATAAGCGATTTTAATGGGAAATATTGCGATATGACAGGCGAGTCCCCACGCATTGGACAAATACCGCTGGATGCCAGTGGAAAACCAAAATTCAATCATTATAATTCCGATGCTTTTTGGGGTGCGCAATGGACCATAAACACCTTATGGCATTTGGTGTATCCTGAAGTTTCCGAAGGATTTGTAAACTCTATGTTGATGATGTACGATGACGGTGGGCTTATTCCCCGAGGTCCTTCCGGGGGGAATTACACATACGTAATGACCGGGGCGTCCTCAACACCTTTTATTGTTAGTGCTTATATGAAAGGTATTCGGGGTTTTGATATCAACAAGGCATATGAGGGAATGCGCAAAAATGCTTTACCTGGGGGTATTATGGGCAAGGCGGGTTATGAGCACACTACTGAATTAGGCGGCGGTCTCACCTATTATATCAACAACGGATACGTTCCCTTCCCCAATCCGGATAAGAATAGCGCTTACCATAACGAGGGGGCGGGTCAAACCTTGGAATATGCCTATCAAGATTGGTGTTTGTCACAAATGGCAAAGGCCTTGGGTAAAAATGAAGATGCCAAATTGTTTGCCGACAGGGCAAAAAATTATAAAAATGTTTGGGACAAAAGTACGGGTTGGATGAGGCCAAGGGAACTTGACGGCAGTTGGAGCGAACCTTTCAATCCTATTTTGAGTCACCATGGTTTTGTGGAAAGTACTGCGGCGCAATCTACTTGGTTCGTGCCTCACGATATGCAAGGTCTTTTTGATTTGATGGGTGGCTCAGACCAAGCAGCCCTGAAATTGAACCAACAATTTGAAATAGGTAATTCCCATGACTTTATTTCAAAATCGTTTAAATCAGACAAATTCGTTAGTAAAGCATTGCATAATACATATCTGAACTACGCAAATCAACCATCTATGCAGGTCGGGTTTATATTCAACTATACAGGAAAACCTTGGTTGACACAATATTGGACTCGTGAAGTGACTGAAAGAATTTACAGTCAACTTGATCCACAAAACGGGTTTAACGGTGACGAGGACCAAGGTCTAATGGGATCTCTGTCGGTTTTATTAAAACTTGGATTGTTTGAAATGAGGGGTGGGGCTGCACTAAGGCCCAGTTACGAAATTGGAAGTCCAATTTTCGATAAGGTAACTATCAAGCTCAATAAACAGTATTTTCCTGGAGGTGAGTTTGTAATTGAAACCAAAAATAACTCCTCGGAAAACAGATATATTCAATCCGCAAACTTAAATGGCCAAAAATTGGACAAGGCTTGGTTTTATCACGATGAATTGATAAAGGGAGGAAAACTCATTTTGAATATGGGCAATGAGCCCAACAAAGGATGGGGCAGTGACCCAGCACAGCTCCCTAAATCCATGTCTACGGAGGCTAACTAATAATTTTAATAACCATTACGAATTAAGAATGATGACAAAAAAAATGATAACAAAAGAATTGAGAACCAAGGTGTTCATGCTAGCAATGATTTGTACAGGCGTTACTATACATGCCCAAAATTGGACCAATCTGTTCAACGGAAAAAACTTGGACGGTTGGGAAACCAAGCAAGGTTCAGCGGAATATAAAGTAGATGGGAACGAAATTGTCGGTTATTCAAAATTGGGAACCAAAAGTACCTACCTGTGTACAAAAAGACCCTATGGGGATTTTATCCTCGAAGTGGAGGTGAAAATGGAAGTAGGACTAAATTCAGGAATTCAGTTCAGAAGCCAGGCTCATGACGATGGGGAAGTATATGGCTATCAAGCAGAAATAGACGCCTCGAAAAGAAAATGGAGCGGTGGCATTTTTGATCAATCAAGAAGAGGTTGGGTTTATCCGGTCACCATGAACGAACCAGGACGCGATGCATTTAATAATGGTGCGTGGAATTCGTATCGGATAGAGGCTATTGGAAACACCATCCGTACTTGGGTAAATGGAGTGCAAGTAGCCAACTTGGTAGATGATATGACCTCGGAAGGTTTTGTGGCCTTTCAAATTCATAGGATAAAAAATAAGGAACAAGAAGGCTTGAAAATTAGATGGAAAGGAGCTCGAATATTAATCGACAATCTTGAAAACGAAAGATGGCCTGTAGCTGTACATGCCACCGAAATAAGTTATTTAAAAAATGAACTGACCCTAAACGAAATCAGAAAAGGATGGCGCTTGTTATGGGACGGCAAGACTACCAATGGATGGAAAGGTGCAAAATTAAGTGATTTTCCCGCGGCTGGCTGGGTAATCAAGGATGGTATTCTTTCGGTATTGGAGTCCGGAGGTGGTGAATCAAGAAATGGGGGGGACATAGTTACAAGAGATACGTTCGGGAATTTCGAATTGGAACTGGAGTTTAAAATTACGCCAGGAGCCAATAGTGGCATCAAGTATTTTGTAGATACCGCACTCAATAAGGGCGTTGGTTCCTCTATAGGTTGCGAATTTCAGATTCTTGACGACAAATTACACCCTGATGCCAAGAAAGGGGTCAAGGGTAACAGAACCGTGGGTTCCCTTTACGATTTGATAACGGCCGAAAGCTATTCCGAACCGAATAAAGAGAAACGTCCAGTAAGCCCTGAAAAATGGTACAAAGCCAGAATTATTGTAAATGGCGGTCATGTTGAACATTACTTAAACAATATTAAGGTAGTGGAATACGACAGGCATTCGCAGCTATTTAAAGCCTTGGTAGCGTATAGTAAATATTCAAAATATGAAGGGTTTGGGCAAGCACCTGAAGGTAGAATACTTTTACAAGACCATGGTAATACGGTGGCATTTAGAAGTATAAAAATTAAGGAATAACCTGAGATATTAGTGGGATTTAAATTTTTTAATCCCACTAATGCTTCAAGATATAATGAAACTTACACTTATAAATTTGTGCAAATAGTTGAAAAATAATTACGGAGAAGACAAAAAATGGATACAAAAAAGTATTTCTTACTCGCTTTTGGATTTGTAGCACTTATGGTTTCCCAAAATGCCCTGGCTCAAGTTAAGAAAGTGAAAACGACCCTTGCAGGCCAATCTAGAAAAGATATGAGATCTGCCAGTAGACCGAATATTCTGTTCATAATGTCAGACGATCACACTTCTCAAGCCTGGGGAATTTATGGAGGTATATTAAAAGATTATGTACATACTCCAAATATAAAACGTTTAGCAGAGGAAGGATGCGTTCTGGAAAATTGTTTGGTATCCAATTCAATTTGCACCCCAAGCCGAGCAACCATACTTACGGGTCAATATAGTCATATAAATGGGGTAACGACCTTGGGTTCGGGTCTTTTATCCGAACATGATAATATTGCCAAACATTTACAAAATGGGGGATATCAAACTTCGGTAATTGGCAAATGGCACCTAAAAAAAGAACCTTCCGGATTTGATTATTATTGTGTTTTGCCCGGTCAAGGTAAATATTGGAATCCAGTCTTGAAAACAAAAGATAATTGGGAGGATTATAATGAAGGAGGAATTCCGCACCCAGGTTTTAGCACCGATGTAATTGCGGATAAGGCTATAGACTGGATAGAGAAACGGGATAAAACAAAACCATTTATGGCCATGTGCCATTTTAAGGCAACACATGAGCCTTATGACTATCCTAAACGATTTAGTGAACTATATAAAGACGTAGAAATTCCAATCCCCAATTCTTTTTATGATCAAGGTGCAGAAACTACCGGAAGGTCATTTATTGGACAGTCTATTGATATTTTACAAGAACGATATTTGACCGCTACCAATCATCCCGAAAAAAGGAAAGGCCATATGTATTATCCTGATTTACCTTTTTCGGTGGACGGATTGAATGCCAAGGAAGCACGAATGAAAACCTACCAAAAATTTATAAAAGATTTTATGCGCTGTGGCGCTGCTATTGACGATAATATTGGAAAGTTGCTAGATTATCTTGATAAAGCAGGCTTGGCCGAAAATACCATAGTGATATACACTGCCGATCAGGGGTATTTTTTGGGAGAACATGGTTTTTTTGATAAACGTATGATTTACGAGGAATCGATACATATGCCATTTGTTATTCGTTATCCGAGGGAGATACCGGCCGGGACACGTAATAATGATATTATTGAAAATGTAGATTTCTCTGCATTGTTTGCAGACTATGCCGTAATTGATTATCCGACCACCATGCAGGGAGCTAGTTTTCGTAAAAACTTAAAGGGGAATACCCCCATAGATTGGCGCAAATATGGATATTATCGGTATTGGCAACACCAAAAAGTACGCCCCGCCCATTTTGGAATACGGGGTGAACGATATAAACTGGCCTTCTTTTACGGTAATGGTCTAAAACAGAACAACTATACAGCAGAGGAACAACCAAACAGCTATTGGGATTTCTTCGATTTACAAAATGACCCCGATGAGTTACATAATGGATATAACGATCCCGAATATCAAGAGGTAATCAAGAAAATGAAATCTGAAATTATCCAGCAAAGAAATTTATTGGGAGATACGGATACGGACGATCCGGAGATTCAAAAAATAATAGCCAATCATTGGAATTAAATATAAAACTACCTATGAAAATATTTATTATAGCACTGATTGCTTTGACCTCCTGTCAATCCAACATCCCAACAGGACCTTATTTTGGAACGGGAATAAAGATTGGTGAGGTCACCCAATCACAAGCTATTGTTTGGGTTCGATTGACCGAAATGCCATCGAGAGTTGGAAATGACGCACCAATGCCGATTGTTAAATACAAGGATCTAAAAACTGGAAAAATGATAGCCATAAAAGGGAGGCCTGATATAACTCCGGTGGTCCAGTTTCCAGACGGACATACCATAAAAACTATTCAAGGGGCAACACCAGGAAGCCAGGGTAAAGCTCGTTTAAAATATAAGGTAAAAGAGGAAGAGAATTGGATACAAAGGGAATGGCAAATGGTGAATCCAAAAACTGCATTTTCCACACAATTTAAATTATCCAATCTTTCCCCCGGAAAGGAATATGAATTATTGGTGGAAGCCAGTCCGCTAAAAGGAGACCAAATCAGTACATCGATTAAGGGTAGCTTTAAAACTGCACCAGCAAAAAATGTTGCTGCAGATGTAAATTTTATTGTAACAACGGGCACATCTTATAATGATGTGGACAGTGATACTGGTTATAAAATTTATCCAAGTTCTTTAAAATTGGATCCTGATTTTTTTGTTCACACCGGAGATATAGTCTATTACGATGATTTAGGGAAAACGGAAGACTTGGCTCGTTGGCACTGGGATAGAATGTATAGTTTCCCCAACAATATTGAATTTCATCGGCAGGTAGCAAGTTATTTTATAAAAGATGACCATGATACCTGGATGAATGATGCTTACCCAGGAATGAAAACCAAATTTATGGGGGAATTTACCTATGAGCAAGGCACACAAATTTTTCTTGATGAGGTCCCAATGGGCGATAAAACATACCGGACGATCCGCTGGGGTAAAGACCTACAGATTTGGTTGCCAGAGGGGCGTGACTATAGAAGTGAAAACTCTATGCCAGATGGCCCGAAAAAAACGATATGGGGAAAAGAACAAATGGATTGGTTTAAGAAAACAGTTATTGAATCAGATGCTACGTTTAAGGTAGTAATTAGCCCTACACCTATTGTTGGTCCCGATCGGGGAAGTAAAAATGACAATCATGCGAATATCGGTTTTCAGTATGCAGGAGATGCATTAAGGAAATTTATAGGTGAACAAAAGAATATGGTTACCGTTTGTGGTGATCGTCATTGGCAATACGTATCAAAAGATACAAAAGAAGAAGTACTTGAGTTTAGTTGTGGCCCAGGAAGTGATGCACATGCCGGAGGATGGAAGCAAGGGAATTTGTTACCGGAACATATTTACCTGAATGTTGTTGGAGGATTTTTGGAAGGCATAGTTTCCCGTGAAAATGGGAAGCCTACCCTGATTTTCCGACATTATGATCCAGACGGTAAAGTTTTAAACAAATATGTTGTTGATTCACAATAAATAATATACTAGGTAGAGCCCTAATAATTTATTATGGTCCCTCGTAAGTTAAAGACAATTATAAATTTCACAGATTAACAAAAGGATTGATGAAAGGCATTTACGCAAATGGCAAAAAGAGGGTTCCAAAAACCATTGTTTTCTTGGGATACCTGATAGTTGTATTGCTTATTTTATCAATTTCTAATGCGTGTGTTAGGCCACAAAGCATGGTTTTTGTAGTATCCAATGAAAATGAATTTAAGGCTGCAATTCAAAGAATATCCGCGGGCGATACGCTGATAATTCAGAATGGTGTTTATTTGGATTGGTCAGTTTTAGTCCCAAATAAAGGAACCCCAGATAGTTTAATTACAATTCGGCCACAAACTGAGTTGGGTGTTTCGTTTTCTACTTCGAAGATTGCGGATAAGCCTATTTTTAAGTTAACGGGAAGTAATTTTATTTTTAAGGGATTTGTTTTTAAAGATATTTCTTTTAGCAAATCGATTGTGGAACTTAATGGTACGCAAAATGTGCGGTTTACAAAATGTCAATTTCTTAATATTACTGGTGAGGGTAGGGAGCGCAGGTTGTTAATTTTAAATGGTGCCGCGGATAATAATGAAATTGACCATTGTTTGTTTAAAAACAATGATATGGTTCAAACACTAACACTAAGAGTTGCGCCACATAAAATTCCAAGAAATACTCATATACATCATAATATCTTCAAAAACTTGAATTTGAAAGCAGGAGGTGAAGGCTCAGAAACACTCCAAATTGCCCAAACAGGGATTCATAATGATTTTGGGGAAATGAAGTTAAATACTTTAGTAGAATATAATCATTTTGAAAATATTCGGGGCGATGCTGAAACGGTGAGCAATAAGAGTAATCATAATATTTATCGAAATAATACCTTTATCAACACAAATCAATTTGTGCTTCGTGCTGGACATTATTGTAGTGTTGTCAATAATACATTTAGTAATTCAAACGGACCGGCTATTCGGATTTATGGTTCTAAACATAGAATCGAAAATAATATCATCAAAAATCCATCCGGTAATGGAATTACCATGTGTTATGGCATGGGGTCTGGAATCTATGCCAAAACGCTCCGGATTACTACCACAGATTGTGTGGTAAAAAATAACACCATAAAAAATACTGGTGGATATGGCATCTTTTTAGGCGAAGGCAAAGGGACGGATTACTCCAACCATTTAAAAAGGGCACTTTGGAATACAGGTGCAATACAAAATATTCCAGCTTCAGGAAATACCATTTCCACTAATAGGATAATAAATACAACAGGAAAACCAATAGAGCTTGCTGGAGCAATAAATAATATTATAAAATACAATCAGTATAAGGATTAAAACGAACAATTTAATAGTAAAAAAGATATACAAATCTAGAATGGGAATTTATGCTTAAGTAAGAATGATTAAAAATTGCAAAACTATGATGACAAGAAGTACCTTCATACAAAAAACCTCGGCCGGCTTCTCGGCAATTATGATAGCTCCTGGACTGTGGTCCTTTGTCCCCAAAAAGGGAATTAAGCTCTCCTACAAGTTTAGAGCTTACAGACCAGGCCGTTTCTTGGCCCCAGTAACTTGTGTAACTCCTAATGACGGTTTTTATGTACATACCTTTTATGATGTTGTTCCTTGGAGCCCCAATCAAAAATTTTTAACGGTTACAAAATTACCATATCAAGGTAAAACTCCTGTTTGGGGAGATACAGCAGAAGTTTGCGTGATAGATCTTGAAAATGAAACTATTCAGACCGTTTATAAGACCAAGGCTTGGTCATTTCAGTTGGGGGCCAATATTCAATGGGGTGCTACATCAGATAGATATCTATATTGCAATGACCTTATTGATGATAGACCTGTCTGTGTTCGTATAGATTTAGAATCAGGTGTTGCCAAGGCTTTTTCTGGAGCGAAATATGATATTTCCCCAGATGAAAAATCAATAATAAGCCCCAATCTTCTAACTATGAACATCCATCAATACGGATATGGCGTTCCAGATCAGGTGTTTGGGAAACCAGATACTTTCACTGAAGCGGATATTAAAACTGAAGGACTTTGGCAAACGGATTTGGATAACAATAAAACGAAATTACTGGTAGGGTTTAACGAGTTCCTTGAAAAGGTTGAAGGACCTAAAGAAGATCTTTCTTATTACAGTAAAAGTATACCCTATCTATTTCATTCCAAATTTAACAAGCAGAACACCCGCATACTACAAGTTTATAGGGGACTGGTCAATAATGAGGGTAGGGATGCATCATTGTTTTCAATGAATGTTGATGGAAGTAATCTAAAACAATGCCTCAGCCGTGAGCATTGGAATCAAAAGGCCCGTTTTGGAGGGGGAGGGAACCACCCCAACTGGCACCCTGATGGAGAGCATATTATTATGAACTGTATTCCTAAATGGATGGGTCATGAAGATATGTTGTTCTGTCAATTTAAATATGATGGCTCGGATTTCAAGGTGCTTTCTGAAATGCATAGAGGAAGTGGACACCCCAGTGTCAATGCCGATTCAAGTTATTTATTGGCCGATACTTATCCCAAACAAAAATGGATCTCTTCACCAAAAGGCGAAGTTCCCATTAGATTATTGGATCTTAATACAGACGAAGAACAGATGATATGCTCTGTGGCCACGAATGTGGGCAATAATGGCAAAGCCTACAAAAAAGGGGAAACCGGAAGTCATTATAAATTAGACCCTCACCCAGTATGGAGCCATAATTATAAAAAGGTTTGTTTTAATGGTGCTCCAGAAGGAGTAAGACAAGTATTTATCGCCGATCTGGATAAGGTTATATAAAATGGCTTGGTTAAAAGTCAAAACTAAAAAATAATATAAAATTAATATGATCAAAAGCTACTCTCTTTTTGCATTAGCATTTTTATTCACCTTAACCGTTTCCTTTGGCCAAACCGAGGAATACGCTAGATGGGCACTGGCTGACGTGCAAAATGCTATCGATCATTGTGAACAAAAGGCGTTGGTAACCTTGGGGAATTTAGATAGTTACAAGAAGTCGCCACGTACAATTCACGCCGGCGAGAAGCATTGGAACACTAAACCCACAGGAGGATGGACCAGTGGGTTTTGGGCTGGAATACTTTGGTATGTTTATGAAGGTACCGGAAACAAAGAGATTAAGACCGCAGCTGAAAAATTTACCGAGGAAATCGAAACAATTCTGGCTAGACCAGTTAAAAGCCACGACATGGGTTTTATTTTCAATTGTAGTTATGGAAATGGTTATCGCTTGACAAAAAAAGAAACGTACAAAAAAACGCTTCTTATTGCTGCCGATTCGTTATCACATCTATTCAATCCGGACGTGGGAACTATTCTATCGTGGCCCGCACAGGTCCACAAGAAGGTGTTCTACCCACACAATACTATTATCGATAATATGATGAATTTGGAATTGCTATTTGAAGCATCAAAACTCGGGACTAACAATAATTATTACAAAATGGCGGATTCACATGCCAAGGTAACCGCAAATAACCAAATTCGCCCAAACAACACGGTTTACCACGTTTTGGTGTACGATGATAAAACGGGTAAGGCTATTCAGAAAGTCACGCATCAAGGATACTCAGATGAATCGGTTTGGGCAAGGGGTCAGGCCTGGAGTATTTACGGATATACAATGAGTTACAGGGAAACCGGCAATAAAAAATATCTCAAAACCGCCGAAAAATTGGCTGAGGCTTATCTTAAAAGACTTTCGAACGATTATGTGCCCTTTTGGGATTTTGATGATCCCTCCATTCCAAATACGGTAAAAGATGCTTCGGCCGCTAGCATTGTGGCATCGGCATTTTTAGAATTATCCGAACATCAAAGTAATACAAAGGAAAAGAATTTTTATAGGGCGGAGGCAGAGAAAATGCTCCATTCGTTAACTACACCCAATTATCTCAGCGGCAGTAAAAATGAAGCATTTTTACTTCATAGCACTGGTAACAAACCCAAGAATGGTGAAGTTGACATCCCTATCATTTATGCGGATTACTATTTCATTGAAGCACTGGTAAGATTAAAGAAAATACTGGAATCCGAGAGGGCAGGTAATAAAACCTCAAAGGAATGAGCATACATTTTTTAAAATTTCATATATGGCTTGCCTTGACATTGGGGACAATAAATGCGCAATGTCAAGATTTTGACGCTAAAATTGAAAAGGGCGAATTATTGTATGAAAATCCTATGGCTTCGGAAAATCAAATGAGCGGCTGGGTAATGGAAGGTCCGGCAAGGACAGAGTATATAGATGGTTGGATGCATATGTATTCGCCGGAAGAAGAGGGGCATCACGTATTATGGTCCCCAGAAGATTTCCCATCGGATTTTATAGCGGAATGGGAACTTCAAAATCAAGAAACGGATGCTGGATTGGTAATTATTTTCTTTTCAGCTTTAGGAATAAATGATGAAAGTATTTTTGATCCCTCGTTTCCAAAGCGCAACGGTGTATTCAAGCAATACACGAAAAGTGAATATTTTAACAACTACCATATTTCATACTACGCTAATGGAAAGGACAACCGAGCAAGAGAAGTTGCGCATCTACGCAAAAACAGCGGTTTCCATAAAGTCCAGGTCGGTGAATTGGGTATACCCTTAAACTCCAAAGCCATACATAAAATGAGATTGGTAAAAGATGGTGCACATATCACTTGCTATGTAGATGGTCGTAAAATTATCGATTGGAAGGATGATGGTGTAGAATACGGTACGGTATTAGGCGGAGGGAAAATAGGGTTTCGCCAAATGAAATGGACGCATTTCAGGTATTGTAATTTTAAAGTTTGGGCACTGAACAAACAAGATAAACGATGACAAAGTATCCTTAAAGTCATAAATCTAAAGGAATAACTGGATTTCGTTTGTGTTCAAAGACTAAGGGTAGATAAAATTTTAATTATGAAAGGAACAGCAATTCTTATAATACTCATTATTGGTAGATTCCTAGGGCTTTCGGCTCAAGAAATACAAAGGCCAAATATTATATTGGTTATGGCCGACGATCAGGGCTGGGGGCAAACAGGTTATAATAATCACCCCATTTTAAAAACTCCCAATTTGGATAAAATGGCAGAAAACGGAATTCGTTTTAATCGATTTTATGCTGGAGCTCCAGTTTGTTCCCCAACTCGTGCAAGTGTTTTAACTGGACGCTCAAACGACCGTACTGCAGTTTATGCGCATGGTTATGCCATGTGCAAACAAGAAAAAACTATTGCTCAAGCCTTAAAAAAAGCTGGCTATAAAACAGCTCATTTTGGCAAGTGGCATCTTAATGGGCTCCGCGGACCAGGAGTGCCAATTTTAGCTAGCGATGAAAGAAGTCCAGGGCAGTTTGGTTTCGACGAATGGTTATCTGTTACCAACTTCTTCGATATTGATCCAATCATGAGTCGCAATGGCGAATTTGTGGAAATGAAAGGGGAGTCTTCACACATTATTGTCGATGAAGCCCTTCAATTTATTGAAAAAGAGAAAGACAATGGGCAACCACTGCTAGTAGTGATATGGTATGGTAGTCCACATTCTCCTTGGAGCGCAAAGGAAAAAGATAAAAAACCTTTTAACTCCCTCGATGAAAAAGCCCAAAATCATTACGGAGAATTGGTAAGTATGGACCAAAGTATTGGCAATCTGCGAATGGGGCTGCGTTCTATGCAATTAGAGGAAAATACCCTTATTTGGTTTAATAGCGACAATGGTGGGTTACCCAATTTCGGTCCGGAAACGGTGGGTGGACTAAGGGGATATAAAGGCAAAATTTATGAAGGGGGCTTGCGTGTACCTTGCATAATAGAATGGCCTGCAGGTATCAGACAAAAACAGGTGACAGACTACCCAGCATCAACTATGGATATATTTCCAACCCTTGCAGATATTGTTGATTTGCCTAAATCGAGTATAGGATTCCCTATAGATGGAAGTAGTATAAAAGAACTTTTTTCAACCGGGCTAAAAATAAGGAAAAAACCCATTCCTTTTCGCTATCAGGGCAAAGCGGCCATAGTGGACAACAACTATAAACTTATTTCACATGACATAAGTAAAAATGAATTTGAATTGTATGATGTGGTTAAAGACCCTAAAGAAACTAGAAATATTATCGGGGAGGAAGAGGAAATTGCAAATAGCATGATCAAAGAATTCACCAAATGGAATCAATCGGTTGAAAGAAGTATTGAAGGCAAAGATTATCCGAAAGGCCTAATGGAACCAAATGGTTACAATGTGCAATGGAATACCCTACAAGCATATAAACCCTATTTTGAACAATGGAAGAAAAGACCGGAATATAAAGCTGCTTTAAAGAATAAGAATTAATTGACTATTGGTTTTAAAAAATAAGAAGTGCCACTACATCCTTTAAATTGAAATAGAATGAAACTAAAAATTATTATAAAAAGTATACTATTAGCGATATTTATTGCTGTATATGGGCATTCAAACGCACAAGAAAGGCCCAATGTAATTTTGATTTATTCTGATGATCAAGGGGCAATTGATTTAAATTGCTACGGTTCCAAAGATTTGGAAACCCCCAATATCGATAGGCTTGCCGAAAACGGAATCCGCTTTACCCAATTTTACGCCGCACCGGTCTGTTCTCCTTCGAGAGCATCCTTGCTGACCGGACTGACAGCCCAAAGGGCGGGAGTGCCCGGAAATGCCGCAGCCAGTCTAGAGAGCAAAGCTGGTCTCCCAGGGGACCGATTTACCATGGCCGAGATGTTTAAAGGGGCAGGATATAAAACGGCCCATATCGGCAAATGGCATCTGGGATACCAACCTGAGATGAGCCCGAATTCGCAGGGTTTTGATTATTCTTTTGGCCATATAGTAGGCTGTATCGACAACTATTCCCATTTTTATTACTGGAGGGGCCCTAACAGGCACGATCTATATCGAAACGGGAAAGAGGTTTACTATCCTGGGCAATATTTTCCCGACCTGATGGTAAAAGAAGCAGTGCAATACATGGAGCAAAATAGGGATGATCCATTCTTCATGTACTTTGCGATAAATATGCCGCATTACCCTTATCAGGGTGACCCTAAATGGCTTGAATACTACAGGGATAAAGGGGTCGCATACCCCCGGGACCTTTATGCTGCATTTGTTTCCACTTTGGATGACAAGATCGGTTTGCTACTCAGTAAGGTAAAGAAATTAGGTCTGAGTAAAAATACCATCATCATATTCCAGTCAGATAATGGATACTCCACAGAGGAAAGGGCTCATTTTGGAGGTGGGAGCAGCGGTGTTTATCGGGGCGCCAAAGCTTGCCTTTTTGAGGGTGGGATCAGAGTTCCTTCAATAATTAGTTGGCCAGGAAAAATCCCAGTAGGGGAAGTACGCAATCAATTTGCAGTCAATACGGATTGGATGCCCACACTGGCCGAATTTTGCCAAATTGATCTGAATTCAAATAATCTCGATGGTAAAAGTCTGGTTCAGGTTATAAGGAACGGCAATGCCCCAACATTGCATTCTGAAGGTTACTGTTGGGCTTTTAGGGATATGTGGGTCGTACGTAAAGGAAAGTGGAAATTATTGGGGAACCCATATGACACCAGCCAACGCGATTACACATTTTCAGAGAAATTGTTTTTGGTGAATTTGGAAGTAGATCCTGGCGAGAAAAATAATCTGGCAGAAAAGCACCCAGAAAAAGTAAGGGAATTGGAAAATCAATATCGAAAGTGGCAAGAAGAAAGTAAAACGAATTGAACCATTGTTTAAAAATCAAAATACCATAAAATGAAATTTATAACACAATTAATTTTTTCTCTATTCTTAAGCCTGGTTTCATTAAAAACAAATGCACAAGATCGGCCGCCAAACATTGTTTTAATGATGGCCGATGACATGGGTTACGAATGTTTAAGTGCAAACGGAAGTACTTCATACAACACCCCTTTTTTAGATAAATTGGGTAAAAAAGGAATACGATTTAACTATGCAATTTCACAACCCCTATGTACACCTTCCCGTGTAAAGATTATGACCGGCTATTACAACTACCGGAATTATAGGTCATTTGGTTATTTGGATGTTAATGAAAAAACATTTGGGAACCTTCTAAAAGATGCTGGTTACGCAACCTGTGTAGTTGGAAAATGGCAATTGAACGGAGTAAATTCAAAATTTGAAACGCCCGAAAAAGAGATGCTAAAGCGCCCACAGCATTTTGGTTTTGACGAGTATTGCTTATGGAACTTTATTGGTGGCTCAGGTGATCGTTATGCGAATCCCAATCTGTATCAAAATGGGAAGCAGCTGACTGGGTTGCAAGATGCCTATGGCCCAGATGTGGTGAGCGATTATGCCATAGATTTTATGAAACGTAACAAAGACAGACCATTCCTTGTCTATTACCCCATGATTTTGACACATAACCCGTTCCTACCTACACCGGACTCCAAAGAGTGGGAAAAGAAAAGTATGAGACAACAAGGAGATAAAAGGTACTTCAAGGACATGGTTGAATACACCGATAAAATTGTTTTAAAACTGGTCAACACTATTAAAGAACTTGGTCTAGCAGATGATACTATTTTTATCTTTACCGCAGACAATGGAACCCATTACAGCATAACTACAGAAACATTAAACGGAGTATTTAAAGGAGGTAAGGGAACCATGCCCGATGCAGGAACACATGTTCCTATGGTAGTTTATAATCCCTCAAAAATTAAAACAGGATTTGACTATAACGAACTTTTCGAATTCAGTGATTTTCTTCCAACCTTGGCCGAAGCTGCAGGCCTACCTATTCCTGAAAAAACGGACGGAAAAAGCTTTTATCCACTTTTTTCCAATGTAAGCCAACCGACTAGGGAAACTGCTTTTATTCACTATGACCCCTTGAAAAGGGCAAATAATAAACAATGGTACGGTCGGTTTGTTCGCGATAAAACATATAAACTATACAGTGACAATAGATTTTATAATGTGAGTAAAGATTTTGAGGAAAAGCATCCAATACCGGATTCTGAGTTGACAAAAAAAGAACTTTTGTTAAAAGAAAAATTTGAATCTGAATTAAATTCGGCGCCTCCACATCACTTCAAACAGAGTAGTGAATATCCAAAGAAAATTAAGTAATGACCAAGTCAATAAATAGTAGATTTATTCCGTCACAGGTTGGAGGAATGGTAATAGGATTAATTTTTACACTTTTATCTGGATGTATAAGTGCTGAAAAGCCTTTTGATTCAGATGGTGTAAAAACAGTAACCAGCAGCATGATCTATCCAAAATATAGGGTATGGACATCACCTTCTAACGGGGAAGAACCAGCGTTCAATTCTCCTAGTTTTGAGTGGCCTGCAGCCCAGAAAAGGACCAAGTATGATATTCGGCTCTCTTCTAAAAGTGATTTTTCCGAGAATTTGATCGAAAAGGAGGAGATTCCTTTTGCCATCTTTAATCCACATCAAAAATTGAATAGGGGTATTTGGTATTGGCAATACAGAGAACTTGGGAAGGAATGGAATGCGCTCGATTCATTTAAAATCACGGCAGCGACAAGAGAGTTCTTAACTCCGACCCTAGATGAAATCCTCAAAAATGTTACTTCAGAACACCCAAGGGTTTTTGCAAAGAAAAGTGATTTGGCCGAACTGCAGGTCCGAGCAAAGAATTACATGGAAACTAAAGCTATTTTGGATAAGGCAAATAGTTTATTGAGCCTAATTCCCCCCACTGAAGAATCCGCCCTTCCCAAGCATAAGGGTGAAAATGAATATGAAGACTCTATGATTGCACAATCAGCAAGTAGAGCTGTTGGCTGGAAAGTTCATTCTGCACTTAATTCCCTATCACAAGCCTTTATCTTAACTGGGGATATAAAATATTTCCATACGGCGAAAAAATGGATGCTGGAAGTGGCGGACTGGGATCCAAATGGCATCACGCATTTATCTAATTTTGGTGACGCTGGAATAATGACAAGCTTAGCTATGTCAGTGGATACTTTTTGGGATTTATTAAACGAGACCGAAAGGAAAAAGATGATTAATCAATCAGCAACCCGTGCAAATAACTTTTATAAGGTATGGATAGGAAAAGTGGAAAGCAGATCTTCGTCCATGCATGTTTGGCAACATATTTTACATCAAATGTTTCAAACTTCAATAGCCTTGGCGGGAGAAACGCCAGAAGCAGAGCAATGGCTGAAATATATTTACGAAATATGGATTGCCCAGTTTCCGAAAATGGCCGAAACCGATGGAGCTTGGTCCAATGGCATCGGTTATTTTATAATGAATACCTTAACTATCTATGATATGTCGACCGGTTTTAGTAAACTTAGCGGTATTGATTTTCAATGGTCAGATTGGTTTGGTAACAATCCGAAATGGTTACTCTATGCCTTCCCCCCCAATAGCGTAGGTGATGGTTTTGGTAACGATGGGGACAAATATTGGTATCCTACTATGAAGTATGCTGGATTTATGGATGCTGCCGCTCGCATATTCAATAATCCATACGCATCCTGGTATTCGCAAGAAGTTGCCAAAGGACTAAGCCAGGATATTGCTGCAGAGGAAGAATTTCGTTGGTTTAGAATTCAAAGGGCGAACAAAAATCAGCTCCCAAAACTTTCGGATGAATTTAATTTTCCACAAGCGGCACATTTTCCGGATATAGGTGTATCGTATATGCATACATCTTTACAAAACATCGAAAATAATTTAATGTTATCGGCAACAAGTAGTCCTTTCGGATCAAATGGTCATGCGCATGCGGAACAGAATAATTTTAACATTGCCTTTGGCGGGAAACGTCTTTTTTATAATTCAGGATACAGACCAAAGATGGCAGATCCACATCAACAGGGGTGGCATAAGCATACTCGCGGACATAATGGAATTTTAATTGATGGAAAAGGGCAACCATTTGATGCAGGGGCTTATGGCTGGATGCCTCGCTTTCTTCATGGGAAACAAATTTCGTATGCCGTTGGAGATGCATCAAATGCATATTCTGCTTCTGATGAGGAATCCATTGATTTGGGAATGAAGCGATTCAGAAGACATTATCTCATGCTTCGCCCATCAACCATTATTATTTATGATGAACTGGAAGCCGATCACCCAGCCAAATGGACTTGGTTATTGCATAATGATAAAGGATTAAAAGTGGATTTACAGAAAAACACCATTGCGGCTGAAAACGAGTATGCCAATGCCTTGGTGTCACTTTATTCATCTAATGATATTGATTTTAAGGTTACCGATAAGTTTGATATTCCAGCAAGAAATTGGAATAGAAAAGTGGACCAAGAGGGTAATTTAATTGATTTTGTAGATCAATGGCATTTTTCTGGAGTAACAAAAGAGAAGACTGATAAAATGCGCTATTTGGCAATTTTTCAGGTGAAATCCAAAGCAGGAGATTCCGTTTGTGAAGAGGTGATCTTTGACGAAACCACAAATACCTATTCAATTGCAGGATGGAGGGTTAAAGCGGAATTGAATGTTGGGAAACCCGCCAAAATTGAAATAAGTGACAGTCTAGGAACGGTATCGTTCATATCATCGGGCGTATTGAATTTTGATGGTGAAATCTATAAGGGAAAGATTAGCGGAAGTTCCAAATTAGTGGAAATAGTTAATGGGCAAGCTACATTTCAGGAAGCCGAGGATGAGGTCCCAACTAAAATTCAAAAAGTAATGATGAGAGGTTTTAAAAAGTAAAAGCCGATAGTTGTCCCAAATTCGAAAAAGTCTCTAAACCAAAAATGAAATTTGTTAGGTAAGAAATATGAAAAAAATGAGGAGTCTATTACCCATAGTTTTACTTCTGAGCTTTTTAGTTAACTGTAAGGAAAAAGAAATAAAAAGAAAACAAAAACCAAACGTCCTGATGATCTGTGTGGATGACTTGAACGATTGGATAGGGGCTCTGGGCGGTCATCCAAATGCGATAACCCCTAACATGGACAGATTGGCCGCTAGTGGAGTGCTGTTTGCCAATGCACATTGCCAGGCCCCGGTCTGCGGTCCCTCTAGAGCCTCTCTAATGTCTGGACTACGCCCTTCTACAACCGGAATTTATGGACAAATTGACGACGAAAAAATCCGTAGTTCCTCCGACGCAACTCTAGACGTAGTTTTTCTTCCGGAATATTTCAAAAACAATGGTTATTACACTATGGGCATGGGAAAGATATTCCACAACTTTGCACCTAAGGGTGTTTTTGATGAGGCAGCAGGGAGAGAAAAGGGTTTTGGGCCAAAGCCTGAAAAAAACTTTAAATGGGATAAAAATGGAACAAGTACCGATTGGGGAGCATTTCCTGAAAACGATAGTGAAATGCCTGATTATAGGACTGCGAAATGGGCAGTTGAAAAATTGGGAACAGATTATGAAAAACCATTTTTTCTTGTAGCAGGCTTTGTTCGGCCCCATGTACCTTGGTATGTGCCACAGAAGTGGTTTGATATGCATCCCGTTGATAGCGTGCAAACGCCTCCATATAAAAAGGTTGACTTTTATGATTTACCGGCTATTTCAAAGCAGGTACATGAAATGCCAATGATGCCAACAACCGAATGGGCCATAGAATCTGGCGAATGGAGAAATATCGTGCAGGCCTACCTAGCCAGCGTCACCTTTGTAGATTATTATATCGGAGAAGTGCTCAACGCACTCGAAAATAGTAAATACAAAGATAATACCATTGTAATTCTCTGGTCTGACCATGGATATCGCTTGGGCGAGAAAGGGACTTTCGCTAAGCATGCATTATGGCAAGAAGCTACTAACGCTCCGCTGATTATTTCCGTTCCCGAAGGGCAGAAGGGGTTGGTCCGCCGGCAAGCCGTTGAAATGTTGGATATCTATCCCACACTCCTCGATTTATGCAACTTACCTCCGAATACAATGAATGAAGGTAAAAGTCTAAAGCCACTGCTTGAAAACTCAAATTTAGATGATGAATATTTCGCGGTAACGACCTATGGCAGAAACAACCATGCCGTGGTTTCTGAGCAATTCCGGTATATTCGGTATGAAGATGGGTCCGCAGAGTTATACGATCATACGAACGACCCTAATGAATGGCGAAATATTGCCAATGATACGGCCTACAGTGCAATTATTCAAAGGCATAGGCAAAGACTGCCTGAACGCAATGCACTTTGGACCCCGAATGGAAAAAGTAATTCCGTAAACACCTATTTTGAAAAACAGCGTGACGGACAGTCGAATAAACAGGGATTAAAGAGTGAAAAAACTGAAGAATGAAAAAATACACAAAACAAGGGGTAACGATTTCAATATATTTGATTTTTATTTTAATATCTCACTTAGGTTGCAAAGCCCAAAATGAAATCGATCCTGAACCGGAACGGAAACCAAATATCCTTTTTGCCATCGCCGATGATCAATCATTTCCTTATGCTTCTGCTTATGGAACCAGTGGTATAAAAACACCTTCTTTTGATAAGGTCGCCAAGGACGGTATTTTATTTACAAACGCATTTGTTGCGGCACCCCAATGCAGCCCCTCAAGAGCAGCAATCCTAACTGGAAAAAATATTTGGCAAATTGAGGAAGCAGGAACACATGCCAGCTATTTCCCTAAAAAATATCCTGTGTTTACTGATTTGCTGGCGAGTGTAGGTTATGAAATTGGTTTTACAGGAAAACCATGGGGCCCAGGTAACTGGGAAGATGCTGGCTGGTTACAAAACCCTGTTGGACCTGAATTCAATGATAAAAAGATGAGTTCTGTTCCAACAACTGGTATTCAATCGAAGGATTACTATGGAAATTTCGTAGCGTTTTTTCAACAAAAGAAAAAAGAACAACCTTTCTTTTTTTGGTACGGAGGCCATGAACCCCACCGAACCTATGAAGAAGGTTCAGGAGTAAACGCCGGTAAAAATATAGAGGAATCAGCTGTGCCAGCATTTCTTCCTGACCACGAATTAATTAAAAGTGATGTTGCCGATTACGCATTGGAAATAGAGTGGTTCGATAGGCATTTGGGGAAAATGATACAGTTCTTGGAAGAACAGGGAGAACTCGAAAACACGATTATTGTGGTGACCGCTGATAACGGAATGCCCTTCCCTTCGGCGAAGGCCAATTTACAGGAATACGGTACCCATGTACCGTTAGCGATTTGTTGGCCCTCTAAAATGAAAGGGAATAGGGTAGTGGAAGACTTGGTTGCGCTTATAGATATTGCACCTACTTTTCTAGAACTTGCCAGGGTTGAAGAAGTACCTGAAATGACCGGTAAAAGTCTTTCAAAACTATTGATTCCAAATTCGGACATTAAGCCCAAAACACATCGCGAATTTGTCCTGACTGGCCGTGAAAGACATACCCATGCCAGACCAGATAATTTGGGATATCCTGCACGTGCCATTCGCACTCAGAACTACCTTTATGTGCGCAATTTTAAGCCTGATCTTTGGCCAGCAGGTGATCCAGAACCTATATCTGCAAAAAACCAATTACCGACCAAAGGCTTTAAGTCATTATCACCTGGATTTCATGATGTTGATGACTCCCCATCAAAACTTTTTCTAATGGAGCAACAAACTGAATATCCTACACAATATAATTTGGCCTATGATAAGCGTCCTTCTGAGCAATTATACGATATTAAAAAAGATCCTAGTTGTGTTAATAATATTGCCCTAGATCCTGAATACGAAGTGATAAGAAAGGATTTAAAAGCAAAACTTGATACAGAGCTAAAAAAGCAAGGCGACCCAAGAGTTTTGGGGTATGGAGATGTATTTGATAGCTACCCGCGTATGTCAACCATGCGCGAATTTGAAGGTTTTCACGAACGAGGCGAATATAATCCTGCTTATATTCAAAAGGGACAGGTAAAAATAAAATAAGAGAGAAGCCTGCTTTTTTAGATACATTAATTTGAGTTGGCTATGATATTAGAAAATAGTTTAATTTATTTTTTTATTAGTGAACAAATAAAATCCACCAACCCTGATGTGCTCGACCAGCACATCAGGATATAGTGAATCAATAGATTGTTAAGACAATAAAATTTTCAATTTCATTATTACATGCCCTTCGGAATTCGTGCAGTCTTTACGCTCCAATCTTTCCGTTACAGTTTTGCATGCCACCTCGGTGCCGTCCAAAAGCCCAGGGGAGAGAACTACCTTGCTTTTTTTCTCCCTAACCACATCGATTTTTATCCCTTGAAATGTTCCACAGCCTCCAGGTTGAAGTTGGAACGATTAAATACTCCAAAGAATAAATAATTAATTGATTGCTCCAGTCACGATATATTTATATCTACAAATATAAATATATGCACATATGTGTATATTAATATATGTACATAGGATTTGCGTAATCGGAAGGTATTTTTGTTTTTAACCGGGAACAAATCCGACCCACTCGTTTTGAGTATTATTTCTCTAAATAGAAATTGAATATATTAATCTTCGAAGAAGATAGCAAGTTATGTTTTGCGCAACGCAAAATGCCTACTTCTAACGAAGTGAAAACCCTGCTTGACGCAGGTAAGAAATGAATAATAAGCTTAAAAATGAAAAATAACAAGGGTGGTAGAAAACGATTGGGAATCAGGAAAAGGGAGCATGCAATAACGCTCAGGTTCAATGGCAGAGAACTGGAAAAAGTGAAGGCCATTTTGCGATCCTATAACCTTGATTTTGGAAAAAGGGGAACAGTGGGTCCCTTATTAAGAAAGCTTGTCCTCAACAGGGAAACGATAAAGGAGAAACAGATTCCCGATGGCATCTCCAACCTCAGTTACCAATTGAACAGAATAGGCACGAACATAAACCAACTGGTCAACGTGGCCAATTACAAGAACATGCGGAGCCCGAACGCAAACCTGGAACGGGAGATAGAGAAGGCCAACGAACTGATGCACGAACTTATAGAAACGATCAACACCGAAAATTAAGATGATAGCTAGGATACTATATCGGAACAAGGTATAGGGAGTGCTGAACTATGTACTGGGCAAAAATAATTGCACAATACTTGTTTTCCAGAACACCTATTCCGATACGATACCGATATAAAGTTTTTCGGAAGGGTCCTTTACCATCTCGGTAACCGGCACGATTCCGAAAGACGGTACGTACACAACAATTAACCTTCCCAGAGGGGAACGATTGGACGACAAGGAATTTTTTGAACTTTCCAAAGAATATATGAACCATATGGGCTATAGGGAACAGCCCTATATCGTGGTAAGGCACAATGATACCAAACACCAGCATGTACATATAGTCTAGACGACCATCAAAGAAGATTCTCTGATGATAAACCTGTCCAACGACTTCAAAAGAAACGTGGCACCCAAAAGTATCTGGAAAAACAGTTCGGGCTGTTTGCCGTTCCTATCCCTAACTCTTGCGTACTATCGTGCGGTTTTTTGTGGATAGGGGGAAGAAGAAAAAAGGGCGCCTTATTTTGCAAAGATTTTGTACCAATAGTGGAAAGCTTCCAAGTTGTGTTTCTTGAGTTTGTTCAATCCTGAATAATAGTGTTCGCCGATGACCCATTCCGTCATATCGGCCCCTTGATCATAATGTTCGATTTCAGTGCTATTTTTTTCGATCTGCTTAACGATATATGAGGCCTTGGCCACAGCAATTTGAGCCTGTGCCTCTCGAAACTTTGGCCCGTAGATATAAGATGATAGTTTGCTTACTCCGGACTGCATGGTGACATAGGAGGTTTTGTCAACTTTTCCGTTGGTGCAAAAATTGAATGAACTATTAACGATGTCATCAATGATCGGCTGAAAATTATCTGGATTCAATCTCTTATAAGCCAACTCTCCTTTCGCTACCTTGATGAAATTCTCCCGGACCCCGTCAAGAACAGTCAATCTATCGGTAATACCGGCAATATCATAAACTTGTTTAAGAACGTCCATTGGTTTGGTCATTGGGACCCCGGTCGTATTCGGCCCAAAAGCGGTCAGTTTATCCCCGAGAATAGCCGGAAGAGTTGGAGTTAAGACCGTAACGGGGCTACCTTCTTCCGATAATAGGAAGTGGGACACATTGGTTTCCTGTGTCGAAACATAGGGGTTTTCGGCAAAGACTATGTCCAAAAGAATATAATTGGTATCTCCCCTCATTTTTACTTGAGGCCGGTAAAATATTTTGAAATGTCTTTTTTCAATAGCGGAAGCCGTATGTCTTTTTTGTTCTTCCCAAGAAATGAAGTCGGTCACTGCTACAACTCTTTCCAGAACACCTTCAATGTCCTGTCCTTTATCAGTTATAATGATATCGATATCGATCGAAAATCGTCTGGGTTCCTGGATCATCAACATTAGGGCAGTGCCGCCTTTAAAAATAAAATCCAAATCGGCGGATTTAAGGCCTTCCAATAGGGCCAATGCCCGGATTACTTTTTCGATTATTATGGGATCCGCATGAAATTCGGATGTCTTGGAGCTTATCCAATCGATATGTAGGCTTTTAGATGTGATCATTATTCCAATATATCCTTGATTTTTTGTTCTACGAATTCTTTTTTCCCCCTTCTTCCTGCATAGCGGAGGAGTTTGTCCATATTGATGGTGTTATATCTGAAGGCATTTTCAAAGATGCTTTCCAGATCGCGTCCATGGTAAGCAGAAAGCAATTCGATATCCACGAGCAGATCGACCAATATTTTTTCAAGGGTAGGGATCTGGACGTTGTCCATATTTTGTAATGGGGATCCTGTCACTAAATTCTTGATGATAATTATATCTGTTGCTTGCTTAGCGTATTTTTCCAAAATATCCTTTTTGGGATTTAAAAAGACATTTTCCCTTTCAGAACTTAAAAAGTAAAAGACACTCTCCTCAGCACCTTTTTCGACCTCAATGATCGTCTCATGTATAAAGGGAATATGTAACATCCATGAAACGAGCCACTGTGTAGACCAAATACAAACGTCCAGGAATGGAAACTTTTCTTTGAGATTCCCATATATGGATTTGAGGTCTTCGGACAACAATGGAGCAAATTCCTTTTGTTGGCCAAGTTTGTATGTTCCCCTACCTATCCGTTGCATTACACCCTTTTCCACCAATTGATGTATGCGCCAGTTTACTGTGGGTTTTTTTAAGGTTTCGTCCTGTTTCAAATAAAACATGAAAATATCGTTCACCGAAATGGAAGCAGCGTTCTTAAAATTCTTTTTTAATGTATCGATATGTAAACTTGGTATGGTGATAGCTGGAATTTTGGTGTAAATATAGTAAAACTATATATTGGCAACAAATCGAATATAGTGACAATATATAGTAGAAAGTTCTCATAAGAGCGGTCCAATTTGATATGTAGTGAATTTCAGGAGTATTGCAAGGTAGATGGTGGTCACTATTTTATGGTTAGAGATGGTGAAAGTGAGGGACTTGGTTGCCGGATCCCAGGTTAATCCCTTTACCTATTTTTCGCTACATTATTTTGGCGTCAAAATCGTCAATGATATTGGTTTCGAACGAATTTAGGTAGACTTGGGTCATGGCTTCTGTGGTATGGCCTAGGCTGTCCTGGATTACATTGCTTGGTGCGCCACTTCTTTTCAGAATATTGGCATAGGTGTGCCGTGCAGTATAAATAGTAAACGGCGGGAGCTCCAATCTTTCTGCCAATTGTTTAAGATAATGGTTCAGTCTTTTGCGTTTATTTTTTATTGTCTCATGGATCTGGCTCCCATGATTACCTTTGGGGACAATCGGAAAAACATAATCGTTTGCGTTAATTGGCCCAACGTTAAACGCAATTAGGATTTCCTTAAGCGCTGGGGTTATTTTTATAGAAAATAGCTTGTTCTTTGTTTTGGACCTTATATAGATTATACGCTCAAAATCACCTTGGATACTGTTGCCTTTTAGAAGTGACATATCCATCCAGTTCATGCCCCGTAAATAGAATGAGGCCATATAGAGATCTCTAGCTTTGGCCAAGTGTGATTCCACAATTTTGGCGGTTTTCAGTGTTTCCAATTGTTCCCCATTTAGAAACTTTCTTTTTGGCACCCCGTTCTTAATGGAATAGTCGTTAAAGGGATTGTTCTCTTCCTTAGCGATTCCGGTTTTAACAGCCCTTTTGTATACCGCTCTTAATGTTCTAAGATATACGCTAAGTCCTCCCGCACCATAACCTGCTCCATAATGTTCGGTTTCCATACGTTTTACAAAGGAATAATTGATTTTGGTAAAGGGAAGGAATTCTTTACTGTGGATTTTTTTTATTTTGTTCCTCATGTTCTTATATATCTGAGCGTTTCCATATTTTCTGGCATTTTCAAGCTCCTCGATAATCTCGTCCGTAAGTTCAAAAAAGTCCTTTCCACCGACTAATTTTCCTTCGATCGCTTTTTTGAGGCTGGGCATGGAAAGGTTTTCTATTTTTCCTTCTTCCTCCAATTGTATGATAGTATCGTATATCTTTTTTAGTTTTTCCTGGATATGGTTATTTAGCCTGGTCGTATTCAAGACAACCCTGTTCGAGGATTTAACGCGTTGATTTTTGGCATCGAAATCTTTTTCATGTAGATTAAATCCTAGGGGCAGGTATATAGTTTTTCTGTTATAGGTTATTCTTATTGCAAGAGGATAGGTGCCATCTTTTTTCTGGCGCACTTTATTGAGAAGGACTTTGGTCGTTAGCATTTGTTTATAAATTTATAAACTATTTATAAACAAATATAGGGTTTATTTGGTTTAATATGAATTTATAAATTGCTAATTCGCTGTATATCAGTACATTTAAAACAAAATGGGTATATATAAAACCACTGTTATCGTGCCTTACAAGCAGGGGGTCACTGGTTCGAACCCAGTAGGGCCCACAGTAACAAAGACAAGGCTTCCAAGAAATTGGGAGCCTTTTTTGGTTGGTCAAAAATTCGAAAAAGGAAAACGAAACAATTTACTCCTTTCCATCAACATTGTTAATCGAGAGTACCGCTAACGCCATTATGTCCCACTCTTGTGTTGAGATTAGTTATACAGGCATTGTCAATGGCGATGATGTTAAACTGTCCAGCCAATCCATTTCTGGCACCAAAAATCTAGCTTATGATTTTTTTTAATTCCTTTGATCGGAAAGATGATAGAAAAGAGCAGATTATTTATCAATAAATTAATCTGGAAGATGAGATTATATCACAAGCACCAGATAAAATTCCTATCTTTAAATACTGGCCGGATTACCATATGTTGGAGTGGAAAAGTGGTCATGACTTCAGGATAATAAGATATGCCGATCTTTTGTTGTCCAAGGCGGAGGCTTAAACGAAATTGATGTAAGTGAAAAATAATCCAATGCTCGACCATAATTATATTTACTTTGTAATAGGATATAAGTGGGGAAGATGAGAGAGGTGAAGCAAGGTTAATCATAGATTAAATAGGACTGTATTAATTAATAGAATTAATCATATGAAAAGCATAATTATCCATTTTGTTATTCTTCATTTAACATTAGTTGCATCTTCCCAAGATTCGAAGAAGTCATTTACCTTATCGGGTAACCAAGTAACTATTACCTATGAGGCAAATAATTATAAAATTGAAGTTTTAACATCCACAGAGCGGGAAGGGATTGAGATAGCCACTATCAACCTAAAAGGGGATAAAAAATTTACTCCCGAGAACATATCTATAAAGTGGTCTGCCCCTGCAACCAATATTGCCGGTTATTGGAGTAGTAAAGCGTTTTTGGACAAGACCATCACACCTGATTGGGGACCAGCGAAAGTTACGTCTATGTTGGCTAGGGATGCTCCTGTGATAACACTTTATGGTTATGACGATATAAACCGTCAAACTTTTGCCGTTTCTGAAGCCCTGAATACAGTTATTACCAGCACTTCGGTAAAAGAAGAGAATGGTGTGGTCTATAACGAGATCAAACTTTTTTCCGAGCCACATAAAGAAATATCGGAATACGCTATAAAGTTATATTTAGATACTCGTGCTGTTCATTTTTCAGAATCTTTAAAAGATGTAAGTGGCTGGTGGGAGAATTTTGATCTATATAAGCCTGCCCCGGTCCCAGAAGCTGCCAATCTGCCGGTATATTCAACCTGGTATAGTTATCACCAAAATATAAGTAGCGATGCTATTCTAAAAGAATGTCGACAGGCCAAAGAAATGGGTTATGAAACTTTGATTGTTGATGACGGATGGCAAACATTGGATAGTAAAAGAGGATATGCCTTTACAGGTGATTGGCAACCGGAACGGATTCCTGAAATGAAGCAACTTGTAAAGGATGTGCACAACATAGGTATGAAATTTATGCTGTGGTATGCCGTACCATTTGTTGGGGAGAAGTCCAACGCCTATGCACAAATGAAAGGCAAGTTTCTGGATTATTGGGAGGGCCAAGGAACCTATGTCCTTGACCCAAGATATCCGGAGGTAAGAAAGTTTATCATAAATACATATGTTAAGGCAATTGAAGAATGGGACCTGGATGGTTTTAAATTAGATTTTATAGGAAGGTTTCGTGCCAATGAAAACACAGTTCTTACCGCTGAAGATGGTAGGGATTATGCTTCTGTAAATTTGGCTACCGATAAATTAATGACCGACTTAATGAGATCCCTACGGGATATTAAACCTAATATTTTGATTGAGTTTAGACAGCCATATACCGGACCATTAATGCGAAAATATGGCAATATGCTTAGAGCTTCGGATTGCCCGAATGCCGCAATGGTCAATAGGGTAGAAACAACCGACCTTAGACTTATAAGTGGCAGTACGTCTGTACATGCGGACATGCTTATGTGGCATTACGAGGATCCCGTTGAAACAGCTGCCTTACAATTTCTTAATGTTTTGTTTTCCGTACCACAGATTTCCGTTCGTTTGGCAGACATTCCTAAAGACCATAATAAGATGATCGAGTTCTATACGTCCTATTGGTTAAAGAATAGAGATGTTCTGCTTCAAGGCGAATTCTATGCCGAAAGTCCGTTAATGAATTATCCGTTAATCCGTGGAAAAAACAGCAGGAAAATGATTGCCACTATTTTTGCCGAGAGAATTGTAAATATAGATACGACCTTAGGATTAGACTTCGATGTTGTAAATGCCAAGTCTTCACAAAAAATTATAATTGATAATACTGGCCAAACTAGATTATATAAATGTATAATAACGGATTGTATGGGGAATGAGATAAGTGCCGAACAAATTAATTTGAATCAGGGAATATCGGTTTTTGAAGTACCACCTTCGGGTCTTGTTCAATTTGTGGCACTTTGAAAAGTTAAAAAATATATTTGATTAATTACTAATTAAAAAGGGTAGATCCTTAAAACCTAATTGTAGAATGAAAAAAATCATCTTGCTAATTTCTTTTTCAGCGGTATTACTCGTATCCTGTAAGGATAATAGTGCAGAAAAAAAGGACGAGGGTCGGAATACCGTTAAGCCCAATATCCTTTGGATATATTTAGAGGATACCGCCCCACTTTTGGGGAGTTATGGCGAGACACTAGTTGCCACCCCCAATATTGACAGCCTTGCCATGAAGGGTGTTTTATACACCAATGTGTATATGCCCGCTCCAGTCTGTTCGGCCAGTCGCTCAAGTATCATTACCGGTATGATGGCAACCACCATTGGAGCCCAGAACCATCATAGTTCAAGGACTGTAGAATCGGCAATATATTTGCCAGAGAATTTGAAGACCATTCCCGAGCTTTTTATGGAAGACGGATACTTTACTTTTAATAATGGTAAGGATGACTATAATTTTATTTATGATAGAAGGGAACTTTATAATCAAGATTATACATATCATCCTTTGTATGGTAAAGGAGGAGTAAGATTGGATCTTGCAACACTATCAGGAAAGGAACCATTTTTTGGACAAATACAGATGTATGGAGGGAAGGAGATTTTTAATTCCAAATTCAAGGAAAATGTCACTTCCCCGGTAGATCGATCTAAAATTCAAATGCCGCCCTATTTACCGAATCACCCGGCAATTGTAGAAGAATACGCCAATCACTTGGATGCAATTCAGATTACCGATGAAAAAGTAGGTGAAATTATGGATAAATTAAAAGAAAACGATTTGCTTAAAAACACCATTGTTTTCTTTTTTTCCGATCATGGTATGCGCTTGACCAGGAACAAACAATTTCTTTATGATGGCGGACTTCATGTACCCTTGATTATTGCAGATTTTAGAGACGGTAATAAAAAACTTAAACCGGGCAGTGTTAATAATGATCTGGTAGGTGGCTTGGACCTTGGTACCAGCTCACTGGCTTTGGCGGGTATTCCCGTGCCTGAATATATGGAAGGCAGGAACATTTTTAATGATTCAATGGCGCCAAGGGAATATGTAATTTCAACTAGGGATCGCTGCGATTTCACTGTAGACCGCATTAGGTCTGTACGATCAAAGGATCATAAGTATATTCGGAATTTTATGACGGATAGGCCTTATTCCCAGCCTACTTATATGGATTTTGACAAGGTGGAGTTCGTAGGGGTGATGAAGCAATTGCATGCCGAAGGAAAGCTAAATGAGGTACAGGATCGATTTATGTCCGATGAACGCCCTTCGGAAGAATTATACGATCTAAAAGCAGACCCCTTTGAATTGAACAATTTGGCAGAGAATCCTGAATATTCAGAAGTATTGACAAAATACCGATCCGTGTTGGATAAATGGATTGTTGAAACGGACGATAAAGGGCAATATGGGGAAAAGGAAGCTGGTTTGAAATTTATGTTGGGGATATGGGGAAAGGAATGTGTAAATCCCGAGTATAATGCCCTCAGGAAAAAATATCCCAATTTTGAGGGGTCATTGATTTATTTGAAAAGTGAATCCTCTATAACGATCGATCCAGATTTCGTAGGCACACCACTTTTTGATGTAAATTCCAATCAACCAGTTAATATAAAAATTGAGCAACCTGTGAAAAGCTGATTAAACAACAATGGATTATGGGAGTATGGGTGTTTAAATTAGGGAAATAAAATATACCAATTTTCAGGTTTATTTAAAATCTTATTTATTTTCTCGAGAGAAGCGTTGGAACCTAGCTTTCTATCATATTCTGAAATAGTCGATTATTTATGGAACTTCCATCGTTAAACTTCAAAGATTAAATTAGGAATAGTTGCAGTAAATGATTAAAATACTTTTTAGATTACTATAATAATTATGTAACGAAGATTAGGGTCCAAAGTAACAAGGACAAGGCTTCCAAGAAATTAGGAGCTCTTTTTTGTGGTCGAAGAACTGATTTAGCATTCGATTTTATTTTTTCATAAATTTTAAGCTACATCAACATAATGTTGTTTTTCAATTGAATGGGCAACTATAGGGAAGCCGGACTTGCTTCCTATGTATATTCCGGAGATAAAATAAAATGGCGTATTTTTCCAAAAAATTGGTATTTGTTGACGTACAGCCGAACGGACTTAAATATAATATTTACCTTCCCTCTGTTGTAACAACACTAGTGGTATTGGCCAGTATTGTTCAACCTACATACATGACGATTACCACATAAAAAAAGAGTACTAAAGCTTTGTAACAATCATGGAGCTACAAAAAAAATTTATAAGTTGTGATTGGGGAACGTCCAATTTTAGACTCCGTTTGGTGGATTTCAATTCATTAAAGGTGCTTTCCGAAATCAGGACCGATTTAGGGATTAAAAAATGCTATCAGTTATATTCACAGCAAAAGGTACGGTCCCAACAGGATTTTTTTGCAGAATATTTGATGTCGCAGCTGGAAAAGTTGGATTTAAACGGGGTCGAAAACAACTATTTAATTGCTTCTGGAATGCTGTCTTCTTCCATTGGGATGCAGGAATTGGAGTATTGCAAATTGCCCATGGCCTTTAGTGGAGAAGAACTGATAAGCAGTTGGCTTTCACTTGGGGGCAAATTTGACCTTCTTTTAATTTCTGGGGCTAGAACTAATAACGATGTAATGCGAGGGGAAGAAATTCAGGCCATTGGACTAACCGATTATCTGCCTAGGGATGAAAAGGGTATTCTGGTATTACCTGGCACCCACAGTAAACATATTCTTTTTGATGCCGGGAGATTTATAGATTTTACTACCTATATGACGGGCGAATTATTTGAAGTTATAAGGAAGCACACTATTTTGTCAGCTTCAGCGGAAGAAGTAGGATGGAGCCCTTCATTTAAAGATATTTTTGCGGAAGGTGTTAAAAAAGGAATTGCGAACCAACAGATGGCCTCGCTATTTTCCATTAGGGCAAATAGTTTAATACATAAAACCTCAAGTAAGGAAAACTATTATTATTTATCGGGATTGTTGATAGGGGCGGAGTTGAGCCATTTGAAAGAAAAGAGCGAAACCGTGTACCTTGCAGTTACTGGAATCCAGAACGAATTGTACCAATTGGCTTTGAAATCGTTCCTGCCTTTGGAGCGAATTGTTTGTTTTGATCCACAATATATAGAAAAGGCCTTATTGGTTGGACAACGAAAAATTTTAGAACAACATGTCAAATAATGAATCATTTTCTTGGGAACTTTATAATAGGGCCCCTATAGTTGGTATTGTAAGAGGAGTTTCCATTGATGTTATGCGGGATATAGTCAAGGCCTATCTCAAGGCAGGTCTGCACACCATTGAAATTACCATGAATACCGCTGGGGCAACAGAGATGATTTCCAAACTAAGGAGCGAATTTCAGGATCTCAATATCGGGGCAGGAACGGTCTGTAATATGGAAGATTACGATAGGGCCGTAGCGGCAGGTGCCCAGTTTATTGTAACTCCGATCTTGGATGAAGCGGTTATCAAGACTGCTGTAGCCCAAGAGATACCAATTTTTCCGGGGGCCTATTCTCCCACCGAAATCTATAAAGCTTGGCGCTTAGGGGCATCTGCTGTAAAGATATTTCCTGCCACGCAGCATGGAGTTCAATTTATTAAGGACATCTCTGCCCCACTTAACAATATAAAGCTTTTACCAACGGGTGGAGTTACTTTGGAGAACGTCAAATATTTTTTTGAGGCTGGAGCCGTTGGGGTGGGAATGGGAAGTTCCCTTTTTAACAAAAAGTTGATCGAGGAAAGAAATTTTGAAGGCCTTGGCCAGCATTTTGCGAAGATAAAGGCTGAAGTAAAGGGGTTTTAAATTCAATTGAATATATTTAACAACATCAATTCCATTTTCATCATGAAACGACCTTCAAATTATCTAGCATTTATTATTCTTTTGGTGGTAATGGTCGGGTGTAAAGATCAATCCAAAAAGGACAATTTGGCAAGCGCTGAACTATACATTCAAAAAGGGGATGTAAAACTCCTTGTGGGGACCCTTGCCGAAGGGGACGAACAAGGCATTTACCAGCTCGACTTTAATACTAAAACCGGCAAACTATCTAACAGTCAACATGTGGCTAAAGAGGAGAAACCTGGTTATTTATACCTTTCAAAGGATGGCGGGATGGTCTATTCTTCAAACGGAACAAAACCGGGGAGTGTATCGGCATTCCAATGGAACGAAGATAAAACAGCCCTGACCAGAGTAGGCAACTTGACCAGTAAAGGTGATGGCGCATGTTATATAGAATTAAGTCCCAATGAAAATCTTCTTGCTGCGGCAAATTATAGTTCTGGCAGTATTGTGCTATATCCCATGGATCAAAAGGGGGTAATGCTAAATGATCCACAAGGGATACAACATACGGGTAGTGGCCCGCATGCCAATCAGAAATTCGCACACGCCCACTGCGTAAAATTTTCCCAAAACGAAATTTTTTTATATGCAGTAGATTTGGGGATAGATCAGATTTTGACCTATCCAATAAATTCTGAGAAAAAACTGGATAAAGCGCAAGTCGGGTTACAATTGGATCCTGGGGATGGTCCCAGACATCTTATTTTCCACCCAACGAAAAACATGGCCTTTATTATCAATGAGCTGTCGAGTTCAGTTGTTTCTGCAGAGGTGGATCACAACACGGGAGTATATACAAAAATTGATAAAAAAAGTACGCTCCCTAATGACTACCAAGGACCAAACGCCTGTGCTGATATTCACATAAGTGCCGATGGAAAATTTCTGTACGCTTCCAATAGGGGTCACAATTCTATAGCCGTATTCTCAGTATCCAATAATGGGGATTTAAAACTGCAAGAAAACGTACAGGTTCAAGGGGATTGGCCTAGGAATTTCACCTTATCGCCCGATGGAAAATTTTTATTGGTGGCCAATCAAAAATCGAATAACATAACTGTTTTTAAAGTTGATAAAAAGACGGGTCTCCTTAAATTTACTGGAAATGAGATATCTCTTTCACAACCTGTATGTTTAAAGTTCTAGATAAAATAAGCTGTCCGTTATGACCAATATCAAGCCAAAATCGATTGATTTAATAACGTTTCGTTTATCGGGAAATAAAATATGTGGAAAGGTGCGATCAAATATATATGGGTTATACCTTATTAGCTTCTAAAACCAAAATCATTAAAATTACCTAAATTGAAAAAATGAGAATTATTAAAAGGAATTTAATCCAGACCGTATTGGTTGTCCTGCTTTTGATAGGTTGTAAATCTAAGGAAGAGAAAGTGGTGACTGCCGATGATAATGCCAAAAAGCCCAATATTGTATTTATTTACATGGACGATTTGGGTTATGGTGATATGAGTGCCTATGGTGCTACGGAGATCAGCACTCCTAATATGGATGCTTTGGCCAATGGCGGAGTACGGTTTACCAACGGTTATGCCTCTTCTGCTACATGTACACCTAGTAGATATGCTATATTAACGGGCAGGTATCCCTGGCGCAACAAAGATGCTAAAATATTACCGGGAACTGCTCCTTTGATAATTGATACGGCTCAAATGACTGTGCCTAGAATGTTGCAAGAGGAAGGTTATGCCACTGGTATTGTGGGTAAATGGCATTTGGGACTTGGTAGCGGAAATGTGAATTGGAATGGAAGAGTGTCACCTGGTCCCAATGAAGTTGGTTTTGATTATTCCTATATTCTTGCAGCAACCCAGGATAGGGTGCCAACAGTGTATATTGCCGACGGTCACGTAGATGGATTAGATCCCAATGACCCCATAGAAGTGAGCTATGACAATAATTTTGAAGGTGAGCCAACAGGCTTGAAAAATCCAGAATTAACTACCATGAAATGGCATCATGGTCATAACAACAGTATTGTTAACGGTGTACCGAGAATTGGATTTATGAAAGGTGGGGAGGCTGCCAAATGGAGCGATGTTGATATGGCCGACCATTTTCTGGCCAAGGCCCAACAGTACGTGAAAGATCACAAAAAGGAACCTTTCTTTCTTTATTATGCTTTACAACAGCCACATGTACCCAGAACTCCGCACCCGCGTTTTGAAGGAAAATCAGGAATGGGTCCAAGAGGGGATGTTATTTTGGAGGCTGATTGGATGATAGGTGAGTTTATGAAAACCTTGAAGGAGGAAGGGATCCTTGAAAATACATTAATCGTCTTTTCAAGCGATAATGGTCCTGTAGTCAACGATGGTTATTACGACGACTCCGTAGAAAAATTGGGTAATCATACCCCTTCAGGTATTTTACGAGGTGGCAAATACAGTTTATACGATGCGGGTACCAGGGTGCCATTTATCACCTATTGGAAAGGTACCATAACTCCTAGTAAATCTGAAGCCTTGGTATGTCAGTTAGACTTGCTTACCTCCATGGCCGCCTTGGTTGGAAGTGATAAGATAGGAGAGGATAGTGAGAATCTTTTGGATGAGTTTTTAGGCAAGTCCAATAAGGGAAGAGAGGAACTGGTACTGGAGGCCACTTCAAGAACCGCCTTTAGAAAAGGTAATTGGGCAATGATTCCACCATATAAGGGGGCGCCAATTAACAAAATGGTAAACATTGAGTTGGGCAATGCAAAGGATTATCAACTGTTCGACCTGGAAAAAGATCCTAGTCAAAAGGAGAATTTGGCTCTGTCCAATTCTGAAAAACTTAAGGAATTAATTAGGGATTTTGAAAAGATTAGAGGTAGTAGCGTTGAGGGTATCCAAGACTTGGAACTCAAATAAGGTGTGCCAAAAACACATGACTAGGAGGAAAGAATAGAAATTTGATAGATACAAAGATCAGCATTGTATCAATAGCTTGCCAGATCTTCCCGAGTATACGGTACAAATAAAAACCTTTGCACTCAAATGGAAAAGGGCTTATTGCTCGGGGAGATTCTCAAACACTGGGAAAGGGCTATGTCTTTGATATTTATTTTATTAAAGGAAGCGGTTGGATTACAATACCGTAGAGTGAATAAATGCACTTAAATGTATCAGGAGGGAACCGAGTAAGAAGAGGGTTAGTGTCTATTGTTTTTTTTCCAATCTACCAGAATAAAGACAAGAGCTATTTTAAATACTAATTGAATGAAATATTTAAGTATAAAACTAAGTTTATTTTTGTTGATGGGCTACTACTCTTTTGGTCAAAAAGGGGAAATGGAGAAACCTAATATTGTGATCATTTATGCCGATGATATGGGATATGGGGATCTCAATTGTCAGAATGAAAATTCCAAAATACCAACTCCAAATCTGGATCAGTTGGCCTCTGAAGGTATGCGCTTTACTGATGCTCACAGTTCTTCAGGCATTTGTTCCCCAAGTAGGTATGCACTGCTCACAGGAACTTATCATTGGAGGAGACAATTCGGTATTGTGGGAGCCTTCGGAATACCTTTTTTTGACAAAAGTGATGTTACACTTCCGCAAGTATTAAAGGAAAACGGTTATAAAACGGCCTGTATTGGAAAATGGCATTTGGGGTGGAACTGGGAATTTAAAAATAATCCTAGCGGTAGGGTAATGCAATGGGGGAAAATACGGGAATTCTACCAGCCAGAAGATATAGATTGGGGTCAGCCTATTGGAGGTGGGCCTTTGGATCGAGGATTTGATTATTATTTTGGGGATGGGACCATTAATTTCCCACCCTATGCCTGGGTAGAGAATGATTGGATTGTTGAGCCGCCTACGGAAGTCATGGATGTCCATAATGTAGGTTATGATATTGAGGAAGGGGAATGGGAGTTTCGACCAGGACCCAAAGTAAAAGATTGGAACCCTTACAAGGTGTTGCCGACGCTGACTGAAAAAACGGTTCAATGGATAAACGAACAGGATCCTGGTAAACCCTTCTTTTTATATTTTGCGTTACCATCTCCCCATGCTCCTATAATTCCAAATGACGAATTTAAGGGCAAATCTTCGGCAGGACCCTACGGTGATTATGTTTATCAAACAGACTGGGTAGCTGGTCAAGTGTTAAAGGCCTTGAAAGAGAATGGGCTGGAAGAGAATACAATAGTTATTTTTTCTTCCGATAACGGACCGGAACACTACGCATTTGCAAGGGCTGAAAAATACGACCATTTTAGTATGGGAGAGTTTAGGGGATTAAAACGCGATGTATGGGAAGGTGGCCACCATGTGCCCTTTATTGTAAAATGGCCAGATCACATTGCGCCGGGGTCCGTTTCCAAAGAAGTCATATCCCAAGTAGATATTATGGCAACACTGGCATCGATTACCAATACAAGCCTACCTGAAAATTCTGCACCGGACAGTTATAATTTAACACCACTATTAAAAGGTAAAGTATATGGCTCTCCTTTACGAGAGGCTACGGTACATAATACCAATGAGAAAATCTGGGGACTTCGAAAGGGGAAATGGCTTTATATTAATGGCCCTTCCGGAGAACATTCCAAAATGCCCGATAGTTTTAAGGAACTTAGAAAGTATAAAGATTTTGAAACAGCAGGATTACTTTTCGATATGGACAAGGATGCCGAACAGCAAAATAACCTTTACGGTCAATATCCAGAAATTATTAAGGGAATGCAGGGCATATTACAAACCTATCAACAACAGGGGTATTCCATTAAATCTCCTAGAAAGTAAATAAGAAAATTACAGATAGCTGGGGTCACTGTGTGTTTTTTGTTCGGTAAAATTATAGCTGAATATAACGTTATAATGAATTTTAGGCCAGCCATTAATATCATCATTATGGGATTGTTGTTTCAGGACTGTGCTGATAAAAGTGAAACTACAGAGACCAAGAAGACGGCGATATCCAGGCCTAATATTATTTTTTTTGTAGCCAATGATCATAGAAAGGATGCCCTTGGGGCATATGGGAATAGGGTGATCTTGGGGTCACGATAACTCCTTACAAGGAACAGAAGTTAATTTATAATCTCTCAATTTTATTACTGAATAATACTGATTTTTTTGGGAAGTATAGTCAAGAATTAATAAGGATGATTTACTGCCAAAACTAAAATTTAAATAACCATAACATAATATTCTTTAAATAATGTCCAATTTTAAAATAAGTAATCTTTACTCCTCAAGTTTTTCTCCTCTATTGCTCTTACTTGGTTGTCTTTGTTGGAACAATCCATACGCCCAAGTAGCGCCACCGACCGTGGATGGTGAACGGCCCAATATTATTTATATACTAACAGATGATTTGGGTTACGGTGATGTGGGCTCGTTTTTTCAGAATCAAAGGCAGAAGATCAACGACCGAAGTGAACCTTGGGTCTTAACCCCCCACTTGGACAAAATGGCTTCTGAAGGTGCCTTGATGCCCCATCATTATGCCGCTGCACCCGTTTGTGCGCCTTCAAGGGCTTCACTTCTGTCTGGCTTAAGTCAAGGTCATGCCAATGTTAGGAATAATCAATTCGACAAGGCCTTGGCAGATAACCACACAATGGGCAACGTACTTCAGAAATTGGGCTATACCACTGCCGCCATTGGAAAATGGGGATTGATGGGGTCCAGTAAATGGTCAGAGGATGGCGATAGTTGGCCCGCGCATCCCGTAAACCGTGGGTTCGATTATTATTATGGCTATATGCGTCACAGGGATGGTCATGAGCATTATCCCAAAGAAGGCCTTTATAGGGGTGCAAAGGAAGTCTATGAGAATAAGATAGAAGTAAGTAAGGATTTGGATAAATGTTACACCGGAGATCTATGGACTGCCGTAGCCAAGAAATGGATTGTGGACCAAACAAAGGAACAAGGGCCTAAGCAACCCTTCTTTATGTATTTGGCCTTTGATACCCCACATGCCGTTTTGGAACTGCCTACCCAAGCCTATCCCGATGGGGGAGGATTAAATGGAGGTGTACAGTGGACCGGGAAACCTGGTCAAATGATAAATACAGCATCTGGAACCATAGATTCCTGGGTACATCCAGACTATAGCAAGGCTACCTATGATCATGATAATAATGAAGCTACACCTGAAGTTGCTTGGCCTAATGTCTATAGGCGATTTGCCACGACTACCCGAAGAATCGATGATCAGGTAGGTGATATTTTAAAGCTATTATCTGATCTGCATATCGATCAAAACACCTTGGTGGTATTTAGTTCTGACAATGGGCCATCCATTGAATCCTATCTAGAAAAAGAGCCTTATGAAGCTAATTTCTTTAATAGTTTTGGGCCCTTTGACGGAATTAAAAGAGATCTTCTGGAAGGGGGCGAACGAATACCTACTATTGCCAAATGGCCCGCCCAAATTAAGGCTGGCCACGTGGTTAAATCACCTTCTATATCTTATGACTGGTTGCCAACGTTTACTGCTGCTGCCGGTGCTCCAGCACCTGCAAATACTGACGGGGTTTCCTTGTTGCCTGCCTTGACAGGTAAAGGTGAACAACAGGAAAGTTTAATTTACGTGGAATATTTTCAAGGACAGAAAACCCCTAATTACGACGAATTTGCACCCAGTAACCGCCAAAGACTAAGGAAAGAAATGCAAATGATGAGGATAGGTGACTTGGTCGGACTCCGTTATGATATTAAAAATGCCGATGATGATTTTGAAATATACAATGTTATCAGCGATACCCAACAGACTAATAATTTAGCTGGTAATGTTTATATGAAGGAGTTGCAGCAAACTTTTAAAGAAAGAGTACTGCAGGTACGCATGCCCAATGCAACTGCCCAAAGACCATATGACAATGCAGCCATTACCGCAAGTTCCGTGGACGGATTAACCAACGGCCTCAGTTGGAAGGCCTACGAAAACCCGGCTCCTTGGTTACCGCAATTAAATTCATTACCGGCTACTGCAATGGGTAAGGTTACTTCCCTTGATTTTTCAGGAATAAAGTTGAATAAAGAGGAGTTGTTGCTTTTTGAGGGATATATTAATATTCCCGAGGATGGGGAATATACTTTTTCTATGAAGTCCGAAACTAAAGGCTTTTTAAAAATTCACGAGGCAAGTGTGATTGATGCCGATTATGGATATGAGGCTGGTACAACCAGAGAAGGGAGAATTACCCTAAAAGCAGGTTATCATCCTATTAAAATTTATTGCGGTAGTAATTCCAAGGGTGATGACTCTTTGGAATTGAGCTGGGAGGGTCCATCTTTTTCGAAATCCAAAGTCCCGGAAAATGTATATTTCACCAAGTAAAAAACAAATAGGTAATAATTAACCTAAAAGTCATTTCCTATGAAAAATAGATTACCATTGTCTTCCTTATTGTTGTTTGCCTTTTCCTTGGTAGCACAGGAAAGCCCGAATATTTACCAAGCAAAGGATAAACAAGTTTATGAATCCTTAAAGTTTTTGTGTCATATCAATTAATGGATCACTGGAGAAATCTAACAAGCAATTACATTAACCGATTCTAAGTACTTCTAGTATTTCTATGTCCATAGTGCCATGGTATGTAGGTATTTTGGACGGTACATACAGAATAGCAAAAAGTTGGTTTAATATGATGTACGTATATAAACCTAAGTTTAAAAAACGGACCTAATATATTTATTGTTCAGAACATAACTATCATACATATCAGCATTTTCCGGAACGGCACCTTCAATCTGTATCCATCCTTCATAGTTTATATCATCTATGGCTTTTTTCACTTCTTTAAAATCTACCTTGCCTTGTCCCAATAAATACCCGTTCTCCTTAGCGTGGAATTCACAGATATTTTTTTTGCCCAACCATCGGATTTCCTCATAAATATTGTATCCCATTTTGTTGGAATTGGCCACGTCGTAATATACTTGTACGTTGGGAGAACCAACTGCGTCAATAATTTCCATATGTTCTTCCGCGCTTAGCCAAGATTCAATGCCTAGGATTATACCCTTGTCTTCCGCCTTTTCTGATACTTTTTTAAGTCTGCGAATCGTTTCTTGGGTGCCTTCCAAATCGTGCTTGAGGTCTCCCTTGTGAAAGAAAGCCAATAATACCACTCCCACTCCCATCTTTTTGGCGACATCTATACTATCCGAAACCCATTGCTCTGCTCGTGGGTCCGATTTATATGGAATGTTGTTCATTTCGCCAATGGCAATTCCTCCAATTTCAATTCCGTATTCGGAGCAGGCATTTTTATATTGTTGTTGAATCCTTTCTTGTCTTAAATGCATATTGTTGCCCAGATTCCCCAAACTGATCTGAACACCATCCAATCCGATTTTTTCACCAACTTTTATAGCCTCTACTTCCGACATTTTTTGAATGGACCAATCGCAGGCTCCAATCTTAAATCGCCGTTCATTGTCCCTAGCAAAAACTTCATACGCACCTAAAATACTTAAACCGAATATTCCAACTGAGGATTTTAATACATCCCTTCTTGTTATTGAATTGCTCATAAACACATTTTTTAAATGGATCTAATGTCTATAGATTGCTATTTTTAAGCGTTAATAGGTAGGCGGAAAGATCGGTTAAATCTTGTTCCGTAAGACCTAGGGATATTGCATTTGGCATGATGCCCATTTTCATTTTCTCTTTGCTTTCAATGTCGCCAGCCGCTATAACCATCTGTTTTCCGGTCATGTCCTTTAGGACAGTAGTTTCTCCCTCTGAGAGCAGAAAACCGTACAGGGCCTGACCACTTATTGTTTTTATCATAACTGGTTCGTAACCAAATACGATGGAAGCGTTGGGATTAATAATGGCATCCAACAAAGCTGTTTGGTCGAATTTTTCTCCTATCGAAGATAGATCTGGCCCAATGTCGTTACCTGTAGTTCCGTTTTTATGGCAGCTTATGCATTTTGAGAGGAAAACATTTTTACCTTTTGCAGTATCTTCCTTTAATTTTAAGAGTGCAGGTATAGAAAATTGCTTCCCCCCGGGTTTTGTAAAATACTCACTGGCCAAAGTTCGAATTTCCAAGGTAGGGTTGTTGAAAATGTCTTCAGAAATTCCATTGATTATTTCATTTGGAAGTTTATCCATAGCGGCCAGATTTATCAACAGCCGACCACCTATTAAACTCCCGGCCATTTCTTTCCCTGCTTCTATTCTTTTGGCTGTGGATGCTTCTTTGTTCAAAAGGGTTTCTTGTAAACCTGCAATTTTATCAGGAATACCATAGCCTTCACCGCTTTCTGCTTGCCAGTCCCATAGGGCATGCCAGTCGTTGCTCTTTCTAAAATTTAGCCACCATTGGGCCATTTCCTTTACAGTATTGTCAGAGCTTGATTTTTGAATGTCGAACATGGCAGCTACTGCATCCCGATCATTAATAAAGGCAAGGGCATCTACAGCTTGAATCTTAAGTTCAGTGGATAAGCCCTCCGCAATGGTCCTGTCTTTTAAGGCATTAATGGCCGATTTTGGATGAATACGCCAAACAAGTGACGCAAAGGCATCTGACCATTTGGATGGGTCTTGGGGTTGGTCATTAAGAATTTCTTGATAGGTCATTTCTTCCTTTCCGTCCGCAGCCATTCCCAATGCTTCCAGATACCATGCATCGTTGCCATCATAGCCGTTAAATAATTCCTTGATCAATTGGCCACTATCCTTCCAAGACTTGTCGCGCAAGGAAATAGCGACTTCCCTTCTTACTTGTGGTGAAGGATCGTGGACCGCAATAGAAGCATAATCTAAAAAGGATTCAGAATCATCTTTCAAGGCACGGTAAGCCACTAGCCTTAATCGTGGGTCCGCTTCATTTTTCAATATGTTTTTTACAATCACTTTTCCTTTGGATCCAAGATTGGACAACAGCCAGATAGCCCGTGATTGGTGATAGGGATTGTCTGAATCCAATATTTTTTTAATCTCGTCCAAGACTTGTTCACCTTGCTCTAATAATTTTTCATAGCCTTGGCTTCTTACATTAATTGCGGGATTGAGGAGGGCCGAGATCTGGCCTTCGGTAGTGGTCAGATCTATTTTCGGGGTTTTAAGTACTTTTCCTTTAGGGCTAATTCTATAGATTCGGCCGTAGCCCAAGGTGTCTTTCATCTGGTGACCACCTACCACTGGATCGTACCAATCGGCCACGTAAATGGCGCCATCTGTTCCAACGGCTACATCACTGGGTCGGAACCACTTGCGTTTATCCTCATCAATATCGTTCCAAACATAACCTTCGGTAGATTCCTGTGTTGAGGTAATTAAATCGCGCCTATTTAGGTCAAATCCAGCGCCTTGGGGCGAAGGTTGGTACGCAAATATAACATTGCGCCCGGCATCGGCACTTAAGAGCATGCCCCTATATTCTGGACCAAAGGCGTCTCCTTCATAGACGACTACCCCGGTTGGAGAACCTGCTCCTGAATTATCCCCAGCGGGCATGACACCTGGATCTTCTTGGTGCCAGTGGGCAGAAAAAATGTCCTGGTCCGGTTTGCGGTCCGCCTGCCAGGTGCGTTTGCCGTTAGCATTAAAATAACCAGCGTTGCCACCTTCCATAAGCCAACTTACCCTACAGGTCACTACTTGGTCATCATTGTCGTTTTGCCACATATTACCATAAGAATCCAACGCCACCTCGTAGGAGTTTCTAAAATTGTGGCCAACAACTTCTAGGCCGGTACCGTCATTGTTCATTCTCAGGGCGAGACCGCCAACCCAAATGCGGCCATCATCACTGACCTGTGCGGGCTCATTTTTATCGTTGTATGGAGTTCCCCCAGTATAGACGCTTCCAGAACGGAGTTCCCAACCGGCTTTATCGGTTACACCGTGGGGTCCGGCATTTCCAGTATTGAAATACCATTTTCCGTCTGGACCTACGACGAGCGAATGTAGGCTGTGATCATGGTCGAAGCCGCCAAACCCAGTAAGAAAAGCTTCTTTTTTATCGGGCACGTCATCCCCATTTTCGTCGGTGTAGACAAATAAGGTGGGTGCACAGGACACGAACACCTTGTTTCCAACCACTGCTATGCCCAAGGGGGCCACTAGGTCTTTATCCTGGACAAATACTTTGGAGGTGTCGCTTATCCCATCCCCATCTGTATCTTCTAGAATCATTACCCGATCTCCTTGGTCGAAATTTAGGTGGTGTTTTGGGTCGTTATTAAAATCCCTATAATTAACAGCTTCGGTAACCCAAATTCTTCCCTTTTCGTCTACATCCATATTTGTTGGATTATATAAGGAAGGCGATTCCGCCCATAAGCTCACTTGCCATCCTTTTGGCACACTAAAATCATTGTCAATATTAGTTTGGAAATTAAGTTCAGGGGTTGTGTAGTTCGCATTTCTAGGATCTGTGCACCCTGTAAAGGAACAGACCATGGCGGTGGAAATACCGAGAGATAATAATTTGACTTTAATTCCCTTTATAAATCCCATATGGAAAATTGATTATTTTAACATGTGCATACAAGTTAAAATTTAATTTCAAATTACAGGACATTTTCCGTGAAAAATTGAGATGGCCATTCTTAGTTTAATATGGTTGGGGTTGGTTTTTATAATTGCGCCAAGTGATAGAGATGTGTTGAAGTCGTCTCCGAGGGCCAGATAATTTGTTTTTATTGTAAAAATCTAAAAATCAACATTATATATGTTTGTTTAAAGCTCGGGAAATGATTTATCGTTTATGGTGTTATTATGGTTGGGTCAATGAGTTAGGAAACAAGCTGGGGATAGTTTATTTTTGTAGTGAGTACAAATCAAAATTCTCTCAATAATTAACTTGTCTATACAATCTATGCGGTTTATATGAAGAGGACTTCATTTACGTTGCTCTTGTAGAGTGGCTGAGGGATAATAAAATTTAGGATTAGGATACCAGTATATTGAAAGTGAAAAAGATAAAGAAATACCATCAGATTCAGGAGTATATAAAAAAAAGGATACAAACACAAAAGTATCCGCCCGATAGTTATTTGCCTTCGGAAAATGAATTTTGTGTGCAGTTCAGCACTACTAGAACAACGGTTAGAAAAGCCTTGGACGAATTATTGAAGGAGGGTTTTATAGAGAAGGAACACGGTAAGGGCAGTAAGGTCCTGGAGCGGGGTAAATATTTAGGATTATTGTCTGTCAAAGGTTTTTCGGGTTCCACGGATTATAATGTAAAGACCAAAGTAACGGAAGAGCCTAAAATAGTGGAATGGGATCCAGTTATAGTTTTTCCTTTATCCGAAGATGAAAGAAGTTCACAATGCGTTTATTTTCAAAGAGTACGCTACATAGAAGACAAACCAGTGGTCTTGGAGAATAATTGGTATGCCTTGAACGCTTTGGAGCCCATTAAGTCGGATGAATTTGTAGAGGGTTCTTTTTTTAAAACCCTTAGTCAAGAATACTTAATAGAGATAATGGGGGCGGAACAAGAATTAAGGTCGATAGCCGCTACCAAGGAAATAGCAGACAAATTAGGGGTGGAGGTTGGTGTCCCAATTCTTCATATCTCCATTAGGTTTAGGACCAGTAGGCCTAATTTGAACCTTTATGGAGATTTGTATTGTAATACCGCTGAATATCCCATAAGAAATAGTTACTTTCTGTAACACAAGGGTTTTGTGTTTTCAATTGGTTAGAATCTTATTTTAGATGCTAACGATCCAATCCATTGGATAATCAATTGCCGGTCAACGCATGGGATTAGGATTTGGAAAAGGCATATAATCTTTTGGGATTGTCAAAAAATAATTTCTTGTAATGGTCTTCCAGTCCTTTAGATTTTAGGAATGTGGGGATAGTTTCGATAAGATAATTTAATCCTGGGCCACCTCCGTAACTTTTCCAATAGGCATTTTTGGCCATATCCATTCCTAAGGTAATCTGATCGGGATATTCGGGAAGAAGGTGTTCCAAGAGTTTTAAGGTATAGTTGGGTTCGTTTTCTTTCCAGCGAAAGGCACTGTCGTATTCCACTCGAACTCCTATATCGAGTACGGTTTTGTTGTAGTTGATTTCTTTTGCTCGATCTACATGGGACAATACCACATGTTCTAGGTTTGCTCCCAATTTTTTAAACAGTTTGGCTTGTTCCAAGGCCTGATTTCCAAAATTGGTATGTGTTAAAATTGGGGCTCCTGTTTCCAAATGTGCATTGACTACTGCCCTGAAAATTTTTTCTTGATGCTTGTCAATAGGGTTATTTCCTGTAGCCAATTTTATAAGTCCTGCTCTATGTTCAGTCCTCAATACATTAGGTCCGGAATAATCAAATTGATCAATGCCGTTTTCAATATCCGCGATAAAAAGTTGAGACAATTGATCTTCTGTATAGCTAAATCTCCAATGATTTTTGGGATAATAAATCTCCAAATGGATTCCTGTGGGCACAATGATATTTACCCCGCTCAACCGACTTACCTCTACAGATTTCAATATATTACGACCACAATTGGCGGGCATGGTATCTACAACGGTTCTACCTCCCTCCTTATAAAAATTTTTTAGCTCCTCTGAAATTTTATCTACATCGTTCAATAAAAATTCTGGGTGTGCGGCGGTTACATAACTATCTTCTATGATAATATGCTCATGGGAATAGGTCAAACCCATTTCTGAAGTTGGCTTGTCGCCCAAAACAGTTCTAAAGAATTCTTGAGACATATCTTATTTATTATTTTCCCATCCGTTTCGGGATGTATCCGCTACTTTATCAGGCATTTCTAAAATTGCACCAACTGCTATCAAAGCATCCTGTAGTTTATTAAAATCGATATTTTTTGCATTTTGATCGGTATCCAAAGAGATCTTGGCAGCCAGACCGGCTGCCTGCCCCATACTCATGGTCTGTGCCATTGATCGGCAAGAAGCATGGGCATCATGGGTGGCCGAGAAGCAACGGCCAACGACCCAAGTATTTTGACTCTCTTTGGGTACAATTGTACCGTAGGGAACCCCATAAGCTCCTCCTTTGGGTACATATTGCCAAAAAGTTTCCGAATCTCCCTTGTCCGATTTGCGATGGTCTTCTATCGGGGCGCCGCAAAGAAAAATTTGATCATCGAAGGTCTTGGCGTTTATACAGTCTTCTTTTGTAAGGCGATATTCGCCAAATACCCGTCGTGTCTCCCTTACTCCAATTTGATGGGAAAGCCCTATGATCTTGGCATTTTGATATCCAGGAACTTCCGCTCTGAAAAAATCTTCAAAAATAAAGGATTGCCGGCGACCTTCTATTTCGGCCTTGGTAATGCCTTCTAAATCCAAAGGGTCTAGATCTACCACTTTTACGGCCACAGTAGAAATGCATTTGGGCTGGCACATTTCATGTGCGGAACCTTCCTTGCGGGGAAGGCCATAAGTTTCTTTTTCATAAGCTTCTGCCATCTTCTCTTTCAACATTTTTTTTCCTCCTGCAGCCTCGTATTCTTTCAGTTCTACATTGGCCATACGGAAGGTAGTGGTCATACTTTGGGCTGATTCTTTTTCGCCGGCACGTTCATAAGGGATACCTGCCCAATGACAATAATCCGCGTCACCCGATGCGTCTATAACCCTTTTTGCTGTTATGGAAAAAAAGCCAATTCCTTTATGGAAAAAAATGCAAGTGGATGTTTCTCCCGCCTTTTCCACTCCCACTAATGTTGAATGATAGTAAATTTGAACCCCGTTTTGTTGTAAAAGATGGTCCCAAACGAGTTTTAGCTTTTCCGGGTTGTAATTAACACCTGTACCGGCACCATAGGTATTGGGCCTTAGGAAAATATCACCGGATTGGTTTAAGGTATTCACTATTGTGTCGGGGATGCCACCTACAATTTTTTTTGGAGATTCTGATGGAGTGAAAAAACCGTAAAAGGTATCCAGCATCTGGGTTGAGGTGCCACCTGGAAAACCATAACGCTCCACTAATGTAACTTTGTGTTTTCCTTTCGATGCGGCAATGGCTGCGGTAGAACCTGCGCTACCGCTCCCAATAATGAGGATGTCTGTGTGAAACGATTTAGAAATTACGGGAGAAAAGTTCATGATGATGATTAGTTAAAATCCAAAAAGGGAATAATAGCATAGCATATAGGTGCTGCGCTATTAAATTTCACTGGATTTGTTCCCTATATTTTGATATAATTTTGCTATCAAATGGGCGTGTTCGTCATAAGCCGATTCGAAAAGGTCGACGGCGCGTTTTTCACCTACAATTTTACCACTGCTCAATACTTTAGGCGATTTTCCATTCTCATGTAATATTTTGGCGACCTCCGCTTTGATACAATTTATAAGCATAACCCCGCCTAAGGTAGAACCAGGTGCAACGGGAGAGTCCAAGCCCTCTAAATATATCATGGCATCGCCCAGAGGTGCTCCTGTATCCAATACAATATCTGCAAAATCTGTTAATTTTATACCATCCGATTTTTTTGAGGTACTACCTTCCAGATGCAGTTTACTTACCAAGGCTACTACCTTTATATTCCTTTTTTGAAATTCTTCTGCCATTTCAATAGGAACCACATTGCACCCACTAGAGGATATAACCAAGGCGGTGTCCTGCGGACTAGTGTCAAAATTACGTAGAATTCGTGCGGCCAATCCGGATACATTCTCAAGAAACATGGCTTGACGCTGCCCATTGGCACCGACCACCAAATTATGAAAGGATAAAGAAAGTTCTACTATAGGGTTGAAGCCAGGAAAGGATCCGTATCGTGGCCACATTTCTTCCACCATCATTCGGCTGTGGCCAGATCCAAAAAGGTGCACCATTCGTCCATCTAAAATGGATTGGGCAAAAATTTGGGCAACTTCTTGAATCTTCGATTCCTGTTCCGCTATAACGGAGATAATTTCTTTACCCTTTGCTAGATACTCTTTTGTTACGCTCATTTCTAAATTATGCTTTTGTATTCTATAATTGAAGCTCTTCTGTTAAATGTATTTTAACCATATTGCCCTTCACTAATGCTCCAGCCTCCATCTACAGCTAAAACTTGTCCGGTGATGAATTTAGAATCTGGATGTAAGAACATTAATACGGCATTGTTGATGTCCTCGGAAACCCCAGGGCGCCCTCCGTCCAAGGGTTGTTTGGTTTTGAGGAATTCTAAAATTTTATCATCTTTTATTGCCCTTTGGGCCATAGGGGTAACAAACAGACTTGGGGCAATAACGTTTATTCTGATATTGTGCTCTGCATAATAGGCTGCAATCGATTTAGAAAAACCTATTATGGCTGATTTGGCCGCGGCATAGGCATGGGTGGTGAAATATTTAGGGGAAGGGGAGTAGCCCAACACTGATCCCATATTTAAAACGGTTCCCGATTTTTTATGTTCAAGGAAATAATTTATTATGGCCTGATTGGACAACATTAGGGAAGTCAGGTTTAGTTCCATGGTTTTGTTCCAGCCTTCCAATGTTAGTTGATCCAATGCTCCATCACCCCATTTTCGACCACTTCCACCGGCAACGTGAAATAGTCCACTAATGTATCCAAAGGTCTTATGTGTTATTTTAATGGCTGTTTTAATGGTCTCTGGGTTGGTGGCGTCACCATCCATGCTAATGCTGCCCATACCTAGGATTTCCTCCGCTTTTTGGCAATTCTCGGAGTTTCTTCCAACTACCATTAGGTTGGCGCCTTTTGCCTTTAAGGCGATGGCAGCGGCCAGTCCCATTCCGGTTGTGCCGCCCATTATTATATAAGTGCTGTTTTTAAAATCCATAGTACTTTGTAAGGTAATCCATAGATGCTTTTTTCGTAAAGGGCATGTACGCCATGTAGTACATTTATGTATTATTTTTAAAGTATTCTCTACCTTCTAGTAGGTCTAATTACTCCGATAATGATTGGAGCAAAAGTTACTTATTACCGACTTCGGCAATATGATTTTATCTTTTGCCGTGGGTTACTTTTTGCGTAACTACACCTGTTTGTTTATGTTTTAATATCGCTTTAGTGTCCCCGTTGGGTAACACTTCTTCCTTTATTAAATAGTGGTCATCATCAAAGGAATTCCATTTTTTTTCAATTTCTTCAGGTTCATCGCCTCGCCAATCCTCTAAAATAACGGGCTCCCATTGTTTGGTGTCCGCAGATTTGAAGGCCGCATCGAGAATGGCATTCACCACATAACCATCATAGAATGTTTCAAGAGGCTGTCTTTTTTCTTCTATAGCAGTAAACATATCGGTAAACATATGGGGATAACCAAGTTCGTGCGATTCGTCTCCAACGGGAAATAGCCAGCCGGAATTGGATTCTGCCTTTTCGGCAACATAGCCATCACCTCCTTTTCCTGTGGTGAACATTTCAAAGCCGGTCCGTAAAAAGCTATTGATCCAAATGGTGCCTTCTGTGCCCATGACCTCGTCCCGGAGATCCATTCCACCACGGAACGTCCAGCTTACTTCAAATTGCCCAATGGCACCGTTAGCATATTTTACGAGTCCAATGGCATGGTCTTCGGCTTCTATGGGATGTACTTGGGTATCCGCCCAGCACATGACTTCCAAGGGTTTTATATTTTTACCAATAAAATTTCGACTAATTTCCACACAATGGCAACCTAAGTCGATAATAGCGCCTCCTCCAGATTTTTCCTTGTCCCAGAACCAATCACTATGTGGCCCAGGGTGCGTTTCCCTTGATTTTGTCCAAAGAACTTTACCAATGTCACCACGACGTATACTTTCCATGGATTTAAGGAATTTTGGGGTATAGCATAAATCTTCCAGATATCCTCCAAAAATGCCAGCTTCCTCTACTAAGTCCAACATGCGCTTGGCTTCCTCGGCCGTACGTCCTAAAGGTTTTGTGCAGATGACATGTTTTTTAAATTTGGCACATTCGCGTACAGCTGCTTCATGTAGATGATTGGGTAGGGATATAAGAACCACCTCAACCTCAGGATGTGTAATAGCTTCTTCCATTGAGGTAGTGTAGTGCGGTAGGTTATAATCGTCTGAAAACCGTTTGGCGTTTTCCTCATTTCGTGAGAAGACCATCACCAAATGATCTTTTCGTCTTTGTGAATGCAGCGATTCGGCATAAAATCGGGCGATGAAGCCCGAGCCTAGCATGGCAATTTTCATATAGGTGCTTTTTGTTTTTATCGAACTCTATGATCTGTTTCTAGGTGCGCATTTTCAATTGACATTTTTTAACCAAGTAATTCCTACTCTCTAGAAGAAGTTAGCAAACAGGCTTTTAAACGTGATTAAGTAAATATAATAATTTTACTTGTACGTACAAGTTTTAAGGGAAAGAAGTTTGGTTTGTACCACTTGATCAAATTGAAGTTTTGAGAATCGAGGGCTTTTGAATGGGGAAATTACCCATTTAATAAAAGACTGTATATGTGGTATTTAATCACGGTATAATTAAAATTAGGATAGGGGATGCATGGCTTGAAGAAATGAGTGAATTCCCAGAACTCAAAATCGATTTTGAAAATATTAAATTGATAAGGCAAGGAAAATAAAAATAATAAGAATGGCAGTTGGTGATATAGACTGCTATCTATGGCTTTTGGGAAATAATTACATAGTAGCCCATATCGTTATAATGTGCTATGCCGTTAAGGAGTAAAAGTTTAAAATTGATTCTTTGGCCCCTCATTGTTTTTTCTGTTTTCCAAATCGTAAATGGAATCCAGGTCTATCGTATGGGTCCTTTTTGAAAAAAACATTCCATGTAGAATTACTAAAATAGTTCCTCCTGCAAAGCAAAGATTCAGTATGAGTATAATGCTTATGATCTGTGACATAATAATTATTTTTTAAGGTTATACAAATGTCGAAAACAGGGGAAGCTCTATGTTATATAATTATTGCAATCAGTTATATAATTAAACTAAAATGGACGATCTCAAAACCGAAAGTGTTTTTTATTTTTACTGGAAAACTAGAGATCCATTCTAATTCTTACGGAAGATAGTAAGTATATGTAATCCCCTGAACGGGAATTGTATAGTTGGTAAGATTTTCTGCACAATCTGCTTAAAAGTAAATGGTTGTTCAATCGGGAAATGATCTATTTTTATGTTTGGGGTGTATGCCTAAGCAGATAAGAAGCCTTATTCCAAAATAATCCAAGTATTGGACGAATTGTGCTTTCCTTCGATTACGATTTTATAAAATTTGGAGGAGTATTTGCCTAAATTAATTTGTGTCCTATTGCTACTGGCCTTTACTTTTTGGACTAATTTATAACGGTCGTTAATGCCATTTTTAAAACCGTTTTGGGTACTTAGATAAACTTTCAGTTTCTCATTGCTGTTGTAGCTTTTCCAGCTAAGGGTTAGTTCTTTTTCTTGGAGGGTTGCCTTTAAATCGCTTATAGAAATCGGTCCTGTAATAGATACCCCATCTATTTCGAAAACTCGATCGCGCTTTGGTGAAATTCCCGAACTTCTAATCATGGCAGGCAAAATATCTACTATACCAGGTGTACCTTTCCTAAAGTAATCGTTTACATCGGGGGAATTGGTTACGATCCATGTGGAACGCTCCCGTTCTGTTTGCCCACCATGTCCCTTGCCTGTTTCTTTGTCTCTCCCATGATCAGTAGTGATGAATATTTGCCAATCCTCGCTATAGTTGTTTTGTCTATATTCCATAGCTTCCGATAGTCGCCCTATTTGTTGGTCCATAATGCTTATGGCATTATGAAATTGCTCGCTGTCTCCATATCGGTGTCCCATATCATCCGTATATTCGAGGTACACCCATGAAATATCCGGACTTTGGTCCTTGATGTATCTAGCGGCCTCATTAACTACTTTTTCATCAATTTTATGAATGTACTGTCGGTCTTCGTCATGGGGAAAGTTTAGGGTGTCCAACTCAAAGCCATCATAATGATAATTTAAGAGTAGGTGATCGGTTTGAGGTAGGCTCTCTCCGACGAGTTTTGTTCTATTGTCCAGCCAAGTCGAGAAAATGGCTGTTTTCAATTCGGGCTTATGTTCTTTTGCATATCTAAAAACAGTCCAATAATTATAATTGGGATCTTTAATACTGTTGCCCCATACATTGTGTTTATTGGCCCAGGTGCCGGTCAACAAACTATTGTAACCCACTGCTGAGATAGTAGGCGTTTCTGAATAGCCGTCCTTTGTGCCTCCAACATAGGCACGGGTATACCCGCCCTCCTTGGCAATTGCATCCAAATTAGGTGTGTCCAATTTTTCTATGACGTCTGCGGAAATGCCATCTACAATAACAAATACTATTTTTGAATTTTGATGCTGTCCAAAGAGGGCATGGCTATAAATAAAACTGAATAGAAGAATTACAATGGAATATTTCAAGGGTTCGGCTTTTTCTTGTTCATTAAATTTAATATGTGCGGTATAAATTTAATTTTATTTATTTTCTATTGGGGGCTCAGTCTTAAAAGTTTTTCTATTTCTCTATGGTTGAAGAAATAATTATGCCGATTTGGATCCTATAATAAATTTAATTTTGGAAAAATATTGCATAAGGTTGTTTTAAACTCTTAAAATTGGTGTAATTTTGGCGCACTATTTTCTGTAATTACAGTAATGGGGTATTAGCTCAGTTGGTTTAGAGCGCTGCCTTGACAGGGCAGAGGTCACTGGTTCGAATCCAGTATGTCCCACAAAAAAACCTCGATATTAAGTGGCTATAAGAAATCGAGTATCCTTTCCAAGGCCATGCCTCTGGACCCCTTAATAAGTATCGTGGCGTGGTCCAAAGTATTATTTTTAAGTAATTCCATTAGCTGTTCAAAAGATTTGTATTTGTTTAGGTTGCTTTTTGTTTTAAAAAAGTTTTCCCCTATTAAATACACTTGGTCAAATTTCATTTCCATGGCTAGATCGGAAATGTCTTGATGTTCTTTTTCTGCGGTTTCCCCAAGTTCGAACATATCCCCTAAAAAAATAATTTTATGGTCGGCCTTTAATTGCTGAAAACTTTCTAGTGCAGCAGTCATACTTGTAGGATTGGCATTATAGGCATCCAATATTATATGATGCCCATTTTTATTAATTATTTGGGAACGATTGTTTTGTGGTGCATAATTTTCTAATCCGTCTTTGATTTTAACAATGTCCACATTAAAATATTTCCCTATTAAAATAGCAGCACAGCAATTGGTGAAATTATAGCGACCTACAAGTTGAGTCGAAATATTGGTATTGTCAACTGCTATCTGAACAAATGGATCGGCACCAATAAGCTTTATGTTAAAGAATTGGTTGTCGTCCTGACTATACCCGAATTTTTTTACTACAGAACCTAGTCTGTTTTTTTGAATTGGATCATCGGCATTAAAAAAAATCGATTTATCATGGCTAGTAAGATAGTCGTATAGCTCGCTCTTGGCTTTTATAACTCCTTCCTCGCTACCAAATCCTTCTAAATGTGCCTTTCCAAAATTGGTGATATATCCGTAGTCAGGCATTGCCAATTGGCAGAGGAAATCTATTTCCTTAGGGTGATTTGCTCCCATTTCCACAATAGCTATTTCGGTATCAGGAGCTATTGAAAGTAGGGTTAATGGAACGCCTATATGATTGTTTAGATTGCCTTTAGTTGCAATGGTCTTATATTTTTTTGAAAGCACATTGGTAATGAGTTCTTTTGTAGTTGTTTTACCATTACTCCCAGTTAGACCAATTACCTTTGCTTTGCAATAATTTCTATGAAATTGAGCTAAATTTTGGAGTGTTGTTAGCGCATTTTTTACAAGTATGGTTTTAGCTTGTCCAGCAAATTCCCCCTCATCTACAAAGGCGTAGGAAGCACCTTTTTTCAAGGCTTCCGCGGCGTATTCGTTTCCATTGAAATTATCACCTTTCAGCGCGAAAAATAAACAATTCTCACTAATTTTTCTGGTGTCGGTACAAACCTGTGGGAACTTTAAAAAAAGTTGGTGTATTTGCTCTATTGTCATAAATCTAAGATATAAAAAAAGCCCTTTTTACAAAGGGCTTCTTAATATTTATTTGAGCGTAAAACCTATTTGGCTTTCTTGCCTCTTGGGGTTTTGTTTTTTGTCTTGGATTTTGAACCTACTCTAGACATGGCACATCTAAATCCGATATAATCCGTTGCCATATATTGAGGTAAATACCTTCTTTGTGCTGGGTCTAACCAATAGGCCCTATCTTTCCAAGAACCACCTTTGAAAACCCTGACCTCGTCATTTATCAATGAGGTCCTGTTGTTGGATTTGTCATAAGCCCTTATGATATTTCCTGTGGAGTCCACCTGTACTTTGCTCACTGGGGAGTCGTACATTTTCTGTTCATCCTCTTCTCCATCATTAAACCTGTCGTAAAATCTTGTAGACCCCGGCTCGCCATCTCTATACCCACGGTTGTCACTTGATGAGAAATTAGTTCTTAAAAAGGTTTCTTTTTCATCTACAGGCACCATTTTTATTTCTCCTGGTAAATTTACTGCTACAATTTTTCCGTTTGGTAAGGTATCATAAACTATGGAATCTCGAATTACATTTACTTTTCCATCTTTTCCAATGGCCGTTTTCATATAAACGTTCCCTCGGTAATAGTTAAAGTCGCTCACCTCATCATCTACTATGGGTCGGTAAACATCTGCCACCCATTCGGCCACGTTTCCAGCCATGTCATATAATCCAAAATCATTTGGTTTGTAAGACTTTACTTCTGCTGTTATATCCGCACCGTCATCTGACCATCCGGCAATTCCGCCGTAATCACCCTTGCCTTGCTTAAAGTTGGCCAATTGATCTCCTCTGCCAACTCTTTGACCGCTTCTGGTATAGTCACCTTCCCAAGGATATTTTTTTCTTCCTCTATAGTTGTTGTATTCCCTACTTCCAATTTGTGCCTGGGCTGCGTATTCCCATTCTGTTTCCGTAGGTAATCTATATTCTGGTAAAATTATTCCTGAACTTCTTTTAGCAAATACGGAAACTGAATCCTTCTTCATTTTTCCTTGTAAAGAATCTATTTGGCCGTTATACACAGATTCCGGCTTATTCAAATAGGCCTCAGTGCTAAAACCTCCTTCAGCCTCGCCATTAATTACTTTGTATTTAGCCTCTTCTGAAAGATAACCTTCCCTTTCCAACATTACCTCATTAACTCGGTCTGTTCTCCATTCTGCAAATTGTGTTGCCTGAATCCAGCTAACACCTACAACAGGATATTCCGCATAAGCTGGGTGACGCAGGTAATTATTGGTCATAGTTTCATTGAACCCCAATCTGTTTCTCCACACCAAGGTATCTGGTAAAGCCCCGGTGTAAATATGTACATATTTTGGGTTTTCAGGGGGATATACACTCTTTAGGTAATCTAAATATTCCAAATACATTACATTGGTTACCTCGGTCTCATCCATATAGAAAGACTGTACGTGCTGCGAAGTGGCAGTGTTGTTCCATTCGTGCATTACGTCATCTTGAACCTGTCCTTTTGTAAAGGTCCCACCTTCTACAAAGACTAGACCAGGCGCAGTTTCTTGCTCTTTAAAGTCTGAATTGTACTGAAATCCACCTTCCTTGGCGTTGATATTCCAGCCGGTAGCTCTTGAAACATTTTTTGAGGAGGATGAGTTTTTACAACTTGAAAAACCACCAGCTACAATAGCGCAAGAGAGTACAACTTTGATGAATTGTTTTTTCATAATTAGGACTTGAGTTCAAAAGACAAACTTCTTCTTAAAGGAGTTTGCGATTCATATTTTATTAATATTTTGTGTCGCTTTCGGCATATAAAACGATGATTAAGGCATAATATTTTGTTAATAGAAAAAAATTAATCAAATTATTTAAAATACCAAAGCATCGCTTAACATCAATAACGACTTAAAATTTATTATAGTATGGACAATTGATAATTCTTCAAAAAATATCAATTATATGAATTTAGATGCAACCGTTTACTACAATAGTTATTCATATATTTATAACATGACCTTACAATGGGTATAGTGGGCTATATTTTTTTTGTAGTTTATATAAGATATTTGGAAAAAGGGCGTTTGACTATAATGAACCCAAATGAATAAATTTAGGTTTTATGGAATTATGATAGGAACCAAATCTTAATTATAATAAGTAAAAATGAAAAAATTATCACTACTTTTCTTACTCCTAATAGTGTGTAAAGTTTCTGCACAGGAAGACAGGGTAATTACAACAGCTGTGCCTTTTTTGACTATTGCTGCAGATGCGAGAGCATCAGGTATGGGAGATATGGGGGTTGCCACTTCTACAGACGCCTTCTCGCAACAGTGGAATCCCGCGAAATTTGCCTTTGCAGAAAGGAAAATGGGAATCGGACTTAGTTATACCCCTTATTTGGAAAGTATAATAACGGATATAGCATTGTTAAGTGCCAGTTTTCATAGTAAGATCAATGAAAGAAGTGCCTTTGCGTTTGGGATTAGATATTTTACTTTAGGAGAAATTGAACTTAGGCAATTTGCTGGTGATCAGGCAAGATTGGCCAAGCCCAATGAAGTTGCTTTTGACGGATCCTATTCCTTAAAACTTAGCGAAACCTTTTCCATGGCCGTTTCAGGGCGATATATCAGCTCCAATCTCAAATTGCCGGATAACGGCAGCGAGGATTCTAAAGCGGCGAGTTCTTTCGCAGTGGATGTTTCTGGGTATTATCGGTCAAGGGAAATAGCTTATAATAGCTTTGATGGCCGATGGAGGGCAGGTTTTAATGTTTCAAACCTTGGAAGTAAAATTAAATATGATGATGCTGGCCAAGAGAATTTTCTACCTACCAATTTGAAAGCTGGTGTTGGATTTGACTTTATTTTGGATCAAGATAATGTGTTGGGGCTAACTACGGAATTTAATAAATTGTTGGTGCCAACACCACAAGATTATAATAATGATGGTGTCATAGATGGAACTGATAATGACCAATATCAGCAAACTACTTTTTTTGAAGGAGTTTTTAAGTCATTCGGTGATGCACCGGATGGTTTTAGTGAAGAGTTAAAAGAACTTACTTGGGCGCTTGGAGCGGAATACACCTATCAAAATGCGTTTATGTTAAGGACAGGTTATTTTAATGAAAGTGATTTAAAAGGCTCAAGAAAATTTTTCACCTTAGGTGCTGGATTTAGATTTAAATCGGCCCAGGTGGACTTGTCTTATTTATTCTCTTCTTCAAAGGTGAGAAACCCTCTGGAGAATACGTTGAGATTTTCCCTTACATTTAATTTAGGGGAGGAATTTTTGAATGATTAAGGTAATAAATCGTTTATAGTTTTAAGTAAAACCTGCCCACAAGCAGGTTTTACTTATTTTTGACTAATTGTATAGCGTTGATCAAATATGAATATAAGAAGGATATCGTTCGATCTTGTGGTTTATGAATCTGCCCGTGAACTTGAAGATCAAGATCAAATACTACTGAAAGAGGCAGTGATAGCGAGGAAAAAAGCCTATTCCCCTTATTCGAAATTTAATGTTGGTGCAGCCGTATTATTGAAAAATGGCGAAATTGTTACCGGTAACAACCAAGAAAATGCGTGCTATCCATCAGGCTTATGTGCAGAAAGAGTAGCAATATTTTATGCTTCTTCAAAATTTCCAGGAATTGCTATTCAGAGCATTGCCGTAAGCGCTACCTCTAAAAATTTTGTGGTCAATAAACCGGCGGCGCCTTGCGGGAATTGTAGGCAGTCCGTATCTGAATACGAAATAAAACAAAATAGCCCTATCTCTATAATCATGTCCGGGGAGACGGGAGAGATATTAAAGTGTAGCTCTGTTTCTGATATTCTTCCTTTGGCATTCAATAGTACTTTTCTTGGTTAGATTTAAAAATTACTGCATTATGTTTTTAAATTTCAGCAATTTCTCAACTATTCCCTATTTTGTTGCATATAATGGCATTATTGGAAGCTTTTGATTTAATTTTTTTTCCTATTGATTTATATATGTATTTTTGTTCTCCATTTTTGTCTTAAACTTGTTTTTGATAAATGCGAAATACTACATAAATTATCAATTAATGGAAAAAATAACCAAAGAGGTCTACCTTAAATGGTATGAGGACATGCTGTTCTGGAGAAAGTTTGAAGATAAACTTGCCGCAGTATACATTCAACAAAAAGTTCGTGGATTTTTACATCTTTACAATGGACAGGAAGCTGTTCTTGCAGGAGCATTGCACGCAATGGATCTTACCAAGGACAGGATGATTACCGCCTATAGGAACCATGTTCAACCAATAGGGATGGGTGTTGATCCCAAAAAAGTAATGGCCGAACTCTACGGTAAAGTTACCGGTACTTCCCAAGGGATGGGTGGGTCTATGCATATTTTTTCCAAAGAACACCGTTTTTATGGTGGCCATGGCATCGTAGGTGGTCAAATTCCTTTGGGGGCTGGATTGGCTTTTGCAGATAAATATTTCAAGAGAGATGCCGTAACCTTATGTTATATGGGTGATGGTGCGGTTAGACAAGGTTCACTTCACGAAAGTTTTAACTTGGCAATGCTTTGGCAATTACCCGTTGTATTTGTTTGTGAGAACAATGGCTATGCCATGGGAACATCAGTCGCAAGAACTTCACATTCAACGGAAATTTGGAAATTAGGTTTGGGATATGAAATGCCTTGTGGACCTGTAGACGGAATGGATCCGGTTACAGTGGCCAAGGAAATGAGTAAAGCTATTGATCGCGCCAGGTCTGGAGGTGGTCCAACTTTTCTGGAAATGAAAACCTATAGATATAGAGGTCATTCCATGTCGGATGCCCAACATTATAGAACAAAGGATGAGGTTGAGGAGTACAAGAAAATCGACCCAATATCCCAAGTATTGACGGTTATAAAAGACAATAAATATGCTTCGGATGCCCAGATAAAGGAAATTGATGCCAAAGTGAAAAAGTTGGTTATAGAATGCGAAAAATTTGCGGACGAATCGGATTATCCGCCTGTAAGTCAATTATATGACATGGTATACGATCAAAAAGATTATCCATTTGTACAACATAAAATATAAGTAAATGGCAGAGGTAATAAATATGCCAAGACTTAGCGATACCATGGAAGAAGGGACTGTTGCTAAGTGGCTAAAACAAGTAGGGGACAAGATAGAAGAAGGTGATATTTTGGCGGAGATTGAAACCGACAAAGCAACCATGGAATTCGAATCTTTTAATGAAGGAACTTTATTATATATTGGAATTAAGGAGGGAGATTCAGCACCGGTAGATACACTTTTAGCCATAATTGGTGAAAAAGGAGAGGATATTTCAGGATTGTTGAACAATTCTTCCTCAGATGCCAAGGAGGAAAAACAAGAGGAACCTGCGCCTGAGACCGTTGAAAAGGAGGTGCCACAGGCAAAAAGTGAAGCTGCTAAAATCCCTGAGGGGGTGGAAATAGTAAATATGCCACGCCTTAGTGATACTATGGAAGAGGGAACAGTTGCCAGCTGGTTGAAGAAAGTTGGGGACGAAGTTGAAGAAGGGGATATTCTAGCCGAAATAGAGACCGATAAGGCTACCATGGAATTTGAGTCTTTTTATTCAGGTATCTTACTGTATGTAGGTATTAAGGAAGGGGAAACAGCACCCGTAGATTCTGTACTTGCCGTAATTGGACCAAAGGGTACGGATGTTGATGCTGTATTGAGTGCAGGTTCTGCTGCAAAAGTAGAAAGTATTCCCGAAGAAACTAAAAAGTCTGAAAGTGCTTCTGCCAACAATAAGGAATCTGCGGTTATTACCACTAATGATGGTCAAAGAATTTTTGCATCGCCATTGGCCAAGAAAATAGCTCAGGATAAAGGAATTAATTTAGGGGAAGTTAAGGGCAGTGGAGATCAAGGTAGAATAATAAAAAAGGATGTTGAGGAATATCAGCCTGCTCAGAAAACGGGGGAAAAAGCAGTGTCTCAAGATAAGGCAGTGTCTTCACAAGCTGCTGTAGCGGCGCCTATTAATTTGCCAGTAGGGCAAGAGGGAACTGAAGAAGTGAAGAACTCTCAAATGCGCAAGGTAATTGCCAAGCGTCTGGGAGAATCTAAGTTTTCCGCACCGCATTACTATTTGACCATAGAGGTTGATATGGACTATGCCAAGATTTCAAGAGAACAAATCAATAGCTTGCCAGATACCAAGGTTTCTTATAACGATATGGTGGTAAAGGCTTGTGCTATGGCGTTAAAAAAACATCCACAAGTAAATACCTCATGGAACAATGATACTACAAGATATAATCACCACGTGCATATAGGAGTGGCAGTTGCGGTTGATGAAGGTCTTTTGGTGCCAGTATTGAAATTCGCCAATCAAATGACGCTAACTCAAATAGGTGCTTCAGTAAAGGATTTGGCAGGTAAGGCAAGGAATAAGAAAATTAGTCCAGCTGAAATGGAAGGCAGTACTTTTACCGTTTCTAATTTAGGGATGTTCGGGATTTCTGAATTTACCTCAATTATTAACCAACCTAATTCTGCCATACTATCTGTCGGCGCAATTGTCCAAAAGCCAGTAGTTAAAAATGGACAGATCGTTGTTGGGAATACCATGAAGGTAACCTTGGCATGTGATCATAGAACAGTTGATGGAGCCACAGGGGCCCAGTTCTTGCAAACACTAAGGGCATACTTGGAGAATCCGGTTACCATGCTGGCATAGTCCCAGAAAGGTATTTTCTTGCTCTGAATTTTTGGGTTAAGGCGTTTGTAGCCATTGAAAGAGGGAATAACATCAAGATAAAGTCCATAAACAATAATAGAAAAAGCATCCTGATTTTCAGGATGCTTTTTTATCTTTAAACCTGTATCATTTCTTCTTGCTATATGGTTTTGCTTGTGCATCTAACATGCCTCTCGTTAGCCTTGGAATGAGAATGAATATTTTTTAATAAGTATACAAAATCATTAAAAATTATTATATGAAAAACTTAATTTTTCTTGCAGTCCTTTCTCTTATTGTGGGTTGTGGTGGTGCCAAGATAGACGAGACCGTAAGATTAACGAATGGGGCCAATATCTCTGGTGCAATTAGCAATGATACTGCTATTCAAAACACAGCTAAAGAAGACTCTATATTGGATTTTTCTACCGTGGAAAGGGTAGGTGGAATAATAACCTATTTGGCTTCAGATGAGCTAAAGGGAAGGGAAGCCGGTACTGAGGGGATAGAAATGGCTGCTGAATACATAGAAGAAATTTTCGAAAATAATGGGATTAGGCCCTATTTTGAAAGTTACAGGGATACCTTGACCAATTTTGAGAAGCCAGCGTATAATGTGGTGGGGTATATTGAAGGTACGGACAAAAAATTGAAAAATGAATTTGTAATAATTGGTGCACACTATGACCATATAGGTGCAGCTGACCCTGTATCCGGTGATATTATTGCCAACGGAGCCAATGATAATGCTTCAGGAACCACAGCCGTTTTGGAATTTGCTCGTTATTTTGGGAAATTTGGAAAGAATAAACGCAGTATAATTTTCGCCTTGTTCAGTGCAGAAGAAAAAGGGCTTTTGGGATCCAAGCATTTAGCCAAAAGACTAAAAAATCAAAATTTAAACCTCTATGCTATGCTCAACTTTGAAATGGTAGGAGTTCCCTTGGTAGGGAAAGATTATTTTATGTATGTTACAGGTTATGAGGAGTCTAATTTGGCGGATATTTGCAACGGTTATGCCAAGGAAAAAATTATAGGATTTCTTCCAACGGCCAAGGAATATAATTTGTTTAAAAGATCCGATAATTATCCGTTTCACAAGGAGTTTGGAGTTCCTTCCCAGACCTTTTGTACCTTTGACTTTACCAATTTTGACCACTACCATAAGGTAGGTGATGAGGCTACCATAATGGATTTTGATCATATGGCCTTATTGGTAAACAAAACTATTCCGATTTTAAAAAATATTATAAACTCCCCTACTAGGGAAATAGAATACAAATAATGGCGAATATTATAATTACAGGAAGTAGTAGGGGAATCGGTTTTCAAATGGCGCAGTTATTCGCCAATGAAGGGCACAAGGTGTTGGCCCTGTCAAGAAATAATTTGCCCATTGCGGCATTGGAACATTCAAATATCTCCAGTTTTTCCTTTGATTTGTCAAATTTGGCGGATTATGACCAGTTGGATGATTTCTTGAAAAAGAACTGGAAACAAGTAGATGTTCTTGTAAATAATGCTGGCAAATTATTGAATAAGCCATTTTTGGAAACCTCTATGAAAGAATTTGAAGAGGTGTACAAAGTCAATGTTTTTGGAGTGGCAAGCATTACTAAAAAAATAATCCCGTTGATGCCCAAAGATGGACATGTGGTTACCATAAGTTCTATGGGAGGTGTACAGGGTAGTGTGAAATTTCCGGGATTATCTGCCTACAGTTCCAGTAAAGCGGCCGTAATTACAATGACAGAATTATGGGCGGAAGAGTTTAAGGAATCCGGACCATCATTTAATGCGTTGGCCCTTGGAGCCGTGCAGACAGAAATGTTAGAGGAAGCTTTCCCTGGCTATTTGGCACCTACCACCGCTTTGGAAATGGCAAACTATATAAAGGATTTTGCACTTAATGGAAATAAGCTTTACAATGGTAAATTGCTACAGGTTTCCAATTCCACTCCTTAAATCATCTGAAAGATAATGAAAGAATACAAGTGTATTATATTCGATTGTGATGGGGTTTTGGTTGATAGCGAGGTGTTGGGTAATCAGGTGTTTGTGGATATGGCCAATGAAAATGGGGCTGAGATAGATATTTCCTATGCCATGCAGCATTTTAAAGGTGGTTTTTTAATGGACAGTATCAAACAAGTGGAGGCGATCATCCAAAAATCATTGCCCTTGGATTTTGAAAGAGAATATCGCCATAGATCCTACCAAATATTTTCGACGCATCTTAAACCGGTAGATGGTATTCAGGCGGTCCTGGAGAAATTGACTGTTCCGTTCTGTGTTGCATCCAGTGGCCCCCAGGAAAAAATTAAAAAGAATTTGGCTACTGCTGGTCTATTGTCCTTTTTTAATGATAATATCTACAGCTGTTATGATATTGAAAAATGGAAGCCCGATCCGGCAATTTATTTACATGCTTCAGCAGCTATGGGTTTTTTGCCCAATGAATGTCTGGTAATAGAAGATTCCTATAAGGGAGCGCTTGCAGCCACCTCTGGAGGATTTGATGTGTATGGGTATGATCTGCACAATGAAGATCCCAATTTTGAAAAGGAAGTTACCAAAACATTCGAACAAATGAAGGATTTGATATCCTTGTTAAAACTGTAGTCCACTGCCTTTTTTTAGTTAGGTTTTTAGTGGTTTGTTTCCGGAGATAAGACTGGCTATTGTTTTGGTTTGAGGAAATTGTTCCAGAATAATCTTGATAAAAACGGTAATGGGGATGGCCATAATTAATCCTGGTACGCCCCAGATATAACCCCAAAGCATCAACATTACCAATACGGTAATTATGTTTATAGAAAAGGACTTGCCCATAAATATAGGTTCCAATATTGATCCAAACAGAACCTGTACCCCGGTAATAGAAATCACAAAGAATAAAAGGGTACTTGAAGGCTCCAATTCAACGAACGCAAATAATGCTAGAAGGGCTACAGAAATGATGGATCCCACCATTTGAACAAAATTTATTGCAAAAGCGAATAATCCCCAAAAAATAGGGAAACTTACGTCAAAAAATACACATGCCAGCCCAAATCCGATTCCTGTAAAAAGACTGACCAAGAATTTCACCTTAATGAATTTAATAATATCTTTTTCCACTTTAACAAATGTTTTAACCGAGGTATGCTTTTGTTTTAGAAGGGTGTTGTTCATTAATTTTTGGACGTTAATGGATTCTGCCAGCCATAGCACTACAAAGAATACCGTCATTAAAATCATGGTAAGCGTATTTCCAATGAAGTCCAATGTTGTCCCAAAGTTCTTCATCATACTTTCTTTGGGGATAATATTATTAATGATACTTTCTTCCTTGGAATAGGGTATGCCTAGATAGTCCTCCATGCCTATTAATAAGGCTTCTAGTTTGGTTTCCGCTTTTTGGAAAAACGCATTGTCGGCAGATAGAATTTCCTTACTGGTAAGTTGAACTAGTTCCCCGCCAATTTTCAAAGCTCCTATAAAAATCAGTATAACAATAAAAATACTGATGGGTTTGGATACCTTCTTTTTGTTTAGCCAACGCATGATCGGCAGGAACAATAGTGCGATAAACATAGAGAAAATGAGGGGAATAAAGATAAACGAAAGAAGTTTTAGCAAATAAAACACTAGAGGCACTACGATAATAAGGAGTAGCTTATTGGTGGTTCTTAAATCGTTCATATATAATATAATAGTTATTTTTTTCAATGATTGTTGGGAATACAAATTTAGTTGAAAGAAGTTGTCTTTGGTAGTTAATAAAAATGTAAATATTGACTATTATCCTATTTTTCATCAAGGTTTAACTTAATTGTGGATAAATTCTTTGTGTTAATTCGATTAAGATCTTTTAATTTCTAATTTTGTTGCTATGCAGGACACTTTGGAAAAGTATCTTCCTGAAAGGGCGGTAGGTTTAAGTATGGAACTTATAAGGGAAAACGGTGTTCACCTAAAGATTGTAAATCAGAGGGTTACCCGTCATGGAGATTATAGGAGGATGCCCAATGGGGCTCATCAGATTACTGTCAATGCTACTTTAAATAAATATCGATTTTTAATTACTTTGGTCCATGAAATAGCACATTTGGTTGCTTTTGAGAAATATGGTCGGAAAATAAAACCCCACGGCTTGGAGTGGAAAAGGTCATTTCAATATTTAATGTTACCATTTTTAAGGCCAGAAGTCTTCCCTACTAATCTTTTGCCTATGTTAGCCAGCCATTTTAGAAATCCAAAGGCGAGTAGTGATACGGATGCTAAGTTGTCATTGGCCTTGAAACAATTTGATATTCAGGATAAGGAAAAATCCTATATTTTTGAGCTGCCGCATGGCAGTATCTTTAGAATATATAATGGTAAACTATTTCAAAAGAAAAATAAAAGGGTAAAGCGGTACGAATGTGTTGAGGTGGCTACTGGTAGGGTGTATCTTTTTCAACCCAATGCCGAGGTAGAATTAATAAAGGATTAGAGTAGTAAGTTATGAATAAAAATTATTATGCCGTTTTAATGGCAGGTGGAGTGGGGTCAAGATTTTGGCCAATAAGCACAACTGCCTACCCTAAGCAGTTTCATGATATGTTGGGAACAGGGGATACTTTGATCCAGAAGACGTTTAAAAGGTTGTCCAAATTTATTCCGGTCGAAAATATATTAATCTTGACCAATGAAAGATATAACGAACTCGTCAAAGAGCAATTGCCAAATATACAACAGGAACAAATAGTGCTGGAGCCGGCAATGCGCAACACGGCTCCATGTATACTGTATGCTGCCCTAAAAATTCAGAAAATGAATTCTGATGCGGTAATGATTGTGGCTCCCAGCGACCATTGGATAGAGGATGAAGAAGCATTTACCAAGGATGTTATAACCTGTTTTGATAAATGTGGGGAAGAAAATGTCCTATGCACCTTAGGCATAAAGCCAACTTTTCCCAATACTGGTTTTGGGTATATAGAATTTGACAAGGCAAATGATGCACCTTTAAAAAATGTGCGACAATTTAGGGAAAAGCCAGATTATGAAACCGCCAAGGATTTTATAAAACAAGGAAATTTTTTATGGAATGCCGGTATTTTTATGTGGAGCGTAAATACCATAGTTAATGCTTTTAAAAAATTTCAACCAGAACAATATGCTTTATTCCAGAGTGGGATGGAATATTACAATACCAACAAGGAAAGGGTTTTTATCAATGAAAATTATCCTAAGGCAGATAACGTGTCCATTGATTATGCGATTTTGGAACCCTCCAAAAATATTTTTGTCCTACCTGCTTCTTTCGATTGGAATGACCTAGGTACTTGGGGTTCCCTCTACGATAAGTTGGATAAGGATGATAATAATAATGCTTTGGTGAACTGCCAAGTTTTGGCCGAGGATGCCCAAGGGAATATCATCCGCTCCCCAAAAGGTAAAATAATAGTCATTGATGGCCTAAAAGATTATATTGTAGTGGACAAAGAGGAGGTTTTACTGATATACCCTAAATCTAAGGAGCAGGACATAAAAAAAATACTTACCAAGGTAAAGGATAAATTTGGGGCACATTTAGGATAGTTATGGAGGAAAATTTGAATAAGGATAAGAATCAGGTAGTGGTCGAAGGTAGCCGTGAAGACATTAAGAAGGATTTTAAAGGGCTGTTGGGAAGCACGAAAAAATTCCTCAGCGATTTGCTCGATATTCGTCAGAACACCGATCAAGAGGCAACCAAGGAATCTATTATTGCGGATATTCCTTTTAAAGGACATACCTCATGGATTTTAATTTGTTCCATTTTTATTGCCTCTGTAGGGCTTAACGCCAATTCCACGGCGGTAGTCATAGGTGCGATGTTAATTTCGCCCTTAATGGGTCCTATTTTAGGTATGGGGCTGTCATTGGCCATCAATGACATTGATACCTTAAGGCGGTCATTAAAGAATTTCGCTGTGATGGTAGCGCTAAGTGTTATTACTGCTTTTTTATTCTTTTACCTATTCCCTTTAAGAGATGAGTCTTCAGAGCTTTTAGCACGTACTGAACCAGATATACGAGATGTTCTGATTGCCTTTTTTGGGGGATTGGCGTTGGTTATTGCCCGTGCCAAAAAAGGTACCATAGCTAGCGTTATTTTTGGTGTGGCCATTGCCACAGCATTGATGCCGCCTTTATGTACTGTTGGTTTTGGGTTGGCAATAGGGAATTTTGGTTATGCCACTGGGGCCATGTATCTCTTTACCATAAATACCATTTTTATTGGGTTGGCCACTTTTTTGGTCATAAAATTATTGCGTTTTCCTATGGTGCGCTATGCCAATTCACAACGTAGAAGGTTCATAGCCAGAATGGCATCAATAGTGGCAATTTTAGTAATGATTCCTGCCGGATTTACATTTTACGATGTGTTTCAGGAGTCTCTATTTAAAAAAGAAGCCAATCAGTTTGTGACCAATAATGTTGTACCCTACAAATTGCCCGGTGAGGGCCGGTATTTAGAGAATTTAACCGACATTCAATACAATCATGGGAAGGATGGTTATATAGAATTGGTATTTATGGGGAACGAAACCGTTCCAGATAATGTGATTGCCACTTGGAACTCCCAGAAAAACACTTTTAATAAGCTTAAAAATGTGGAATTGAAGATTGTTCAGGGATCTAAAAATTTGGAATTAGATCAAATGAAGTATGTCAGCGAATTGTACGAATCCAAAAAAGCGGAACTACTCAGTAAGGAACAACAAATTCAGGTTTTAAAGGAGGAGGTTGGCAAAATGAGCAAAATTGTTGATCAGCAGATTCCCTTTCAGGAAATTAGCGCGGAAGCCAAGGCGAATTACGAAAATTTAACCAGTTTGGGTTTTTCATATACCATTACAACAGACTTTAATAAACTGGATACTATCCCTGTTTTTAATGTTCAGTGGAAAAAAGGATTGCCTGCAAAGCAAATAAAAACGGATTCCCAAAAGCTAACGGAATGGTTGCGTTTAAGGTTAAAGAACTCTAAGGTTCAGGTCCGGGAGGAACAAACCTAATTCCGTTCTTCAATGTACATCTGGCGTACTTTTTTAAATAATTCCGAGGAATATACGAAGTCGGTTACGGCTTCGTTATCGGTTTTAAAAATTTCCTTGTTACTGCCTTCCCACTCCTTTAGGCCATTTTTAAGGAATATTATCTTTTCACCAATTTCCATAACAGAATTCATGTCATGGGTATTGATTACAGTGGTAATGTCGTATTCTTGGGTTATTTCGTGAATAAGATTGTCTATGAGGATAGCCGTTTTGGGGTCTAGTCCCGAATTGGGTTCATCACAGAATAAATATTTTGGATTCATTACAATGGCCCTTGCAATAGCAACTCTTTTCTGCATACCTCCAGAAATTTCCGATGGATATTTATGATGGGCATCAACCAGATTGACCCTTTTTAGTACAAAATCTACCCGATCCTGCATTTCTGATTTGGATTGTTTGGTAAACATGCCCAGGGGGAACATAACATTGCCTTGGACTGTCATGGAATCAAAAAGAGCACTTCCCTGAAAAACCATTCCCATTTCCTGTCTTAAATCCCTTTGTTCTCTAGTCGATAGTTTGGCATACATTTTTCCATCGTAACTGATAGAACCCTTTTCAGGAGTGAAAAGGCCTAAAAGGCATTTTAAAAAAACTGTTTTTCCCGATCCGCTTTGCCCTATGATCAAATTGGTCTTGCCTTTTTCAAAGCTGGAACTGACACCTTTTAAAATATGCGCGTCTCCAAACGATTTATGAATATTGTCTACTTCTATCATTAGCCCAAAAGTAATTGCGTTAAAATGTAATTTACAATAATAATAACAACACTAGTCCAAACAAAGGAGGTAGTACTGGCCTTCCCAACTTCTAAGGCCCCTCCCTTCATATAGTATCCGTGAAAGGACGGTATGGTGGCAATTATTAGTGCAAATACTATTGATTTAACAAAGGAATAAGTGATATGAAAGGGAATAAAGTCTAATTGTAGACCTTCAACGAAGTCTGCACTGGAACTGAAGCCTCCGAAAACACCTGCTGTCCATCCTCCAAATATACCCACATACATAGCTATTGCAATCACAAAGGGATAAAACAACATGGCTATTATTTTTGGAAAAACCAGATAATTCAATGAGTTTACGCCCATAATCTCTAGGGCATCAATTTGTTCCGTTACTCTCATTGTACCTATACTGGACGTTATGTAGGACCCCACTTTTCCAGCCATAATAATGGAGGTGAATGTAGGTGCAAATTCTAGGATTACGGATTGCCTAGTGGCAAAGCCGATTAAATTTCGAGGAATTAGCGGGTTGGTTATGTTCAATGCCGTCTGTATGGCAACTACTCCCCCTATAAAAAAAGAAATGAAAATAATAATGCCCATGGAACCATAGACCAATTCGTCAATTTCCTTTAAAATTAAAGTTCTCATTACTGACCATTTGGTGGGTTTTTTAAAAACCTCTATGATCATAATAAAATAACTGCCGATGGATGCAAGGTAATTCATTCAATATGTGATATTGCTTAGGAATGTAAAAATAACAATATTAAGAATCATTTAACTTCCATTTAAAATTTAAAGGTTTTATTTCTATATTTTTGTTTTTTTAAAAATTTAAAAATGCAAAATAAAAGTCTACTGCTATTATTTTTATTGCTGTTTGTGGGATTTAATCCTGGGAAGGTGAATGCGCAACGCAAATCTAAAAAAGATAAGGTTGAGTCCTTAAAGAACAAGGAGGTAATCGCTGTGCCTAATATTGCTACAACACCGAAATTAGTGGTCGGAATTGTAGTAGATCAGATGCGGTACGATTATTTAACTCGTTTTTGGGATCATTATGGAGAAGGCGGATTTAAGCGATTGGTAAATGAGGGCTTCAATTGTAAGAATAATCATTTTAATTATGCGCCAACGGTAACCGGTGCTGGACACGCTTCTGTTTATACGGGGACAACTCCATCTGTACATGGTATAATCGCCAACGATTGGTATGATAAATATGCCGATGAAAGTGTTTATTGTGCAGGTGATAATAATTATAATTCTGTTGGAACATCTTCCGATGCCGGTAAAATGTCCCCACATAGAATGCAAACAACCACAATTACAGATCAAGTAAAGTTGCATACCCAGATGAGGGGGAAAGTAATTGCCATTGCGATAAAGGATAGAGGAGCTGTTTTGCCTGGTGGACATGCTGCGAATGGGGCTTATTGGTTTGATGGAGGAGATGCAGGTAACTGGATTACTAGTTCTTATTATATGAACGAATTGCCTAAATGGGTAACTGAATTTAATGCGCAAAAAAGTGTAAATCAATACAAAAAGCCTTGGACCACCTTGAAAGATATGAATACCTATTTGGAAAGTGGTACGGATAATAATCATTATGAGGGGCTTTTTAAAGGGCAGTCCACTCCAACATTTCCACATGATTTGGCAGCTTTGTGGGATGATAATGGTAAGTATAGTATCCTAAAAAGTACCCCCTATGGGAATAGTTTAACAGCTGACTTTGCCATAGAGGCAGTTGATAAGGAATTACTGGGGGCAGATAGTATTACCGATTTCTTGGCTATAAGTTTTTCAAGTACGGATTATGTTGGGCATAAATGGGGGGTAAATTCTAAAGAGGTTGAGGACACCTATTTACGTCTGGATAAGGACTTGGCAAGGCTATTTAGTAGATTAGATCAAAAGGTAGGTTCTGGGGAGTATACTGTTTTTCTAACCGCGGATCATGCCGCCATTGATGTTCCCGCTTATTTAAGGGATCAAAAACTTCCGGCAGCGGCCTTGGCGTCCGATAATTTTAATAATAGACTTTCGGAATATCTGAAATATACCTTTGGGACTACTGATATTTTGAAGAATACATCCAACAATCAATTGTTTCTAGATTATAAGGTTATTAAAGGTTTGGATTTGGAGATAGCTGAAGTAGAGGAGGCTATTGCGCTGGAGTTAATACAATATGATGGCATATATAATGTATTTACGGCCAATCAGATGTGGCAAAATCAATATACAAGAGGACTCCCCTTCATTGTTCAAAATGGATACAATCAAAAACGTTCTGGAGAGGTATTGATGGTCTTCGATCCTGGAAGTGGGAAATACGGAGATACAGGGTCAACACATGGTTCTCCATGGAATTATGACACTCATGCACCATTGTTATTTTATGGGAAAGGGATAAAGAAAGGGAGTACGGTTAATAGAACAGAAATTCCTGATATAGCTCCTACCATAGCAGCTTTAATGGGAATGAATGCTCCTTCAGGTACTACAGGAGAGCCCATTGCAGAGGTAATCAACAAATAGTAATACAAGTAAAAATATAAAAGCCAAACTTTTCGTTTATTTGAAAAGTTTGGCTTTTATATTTCTCCATCTTAGCTGGCGAATAAACTTGCCTTCTATAGGGCTTACCAAAAAATCTGCTTTTTCTTTCCTTGCTAAAAGATAGCCTTGCAGGTTATCCAAAAACGCCTTTGGTTTTTTTTGTTTTAGGGCCATTTTTAGGGAAGCAATCAGGGTAATTCGAAAACCGTACCTCATAGTATACATCGCTTTTCCTTGAAGTAGTTTGGCTTTTTTGTTATAAGCATTGCCTAATGGTCGTAAGTGTTGGGCATGCAAGGAAGTATCGGTATATATGTTATAACCGTTATATTGGGACAACAACTCGTCAACCGTATCCCATCCCATGGCGGTCTTTAGTCCCCCAATGGTCTTAAAACAACTTTTTCTATAGGCTTTAAATGCACCACGGACATGATTTTTATCCATAGGGTGATTTAATTTCCATTCTCCGTTTTTGTCCTGTTCAAAGATAAATCCGCCAGCTATACCAATTTTTGGGTCGTTTGAAAATATCTGGGCTATTCTTTCGAAATACGTATCTGGAAGAATGATGTCGGCATCTAATTTCACTAAAAAATCATAGTCGTCATCTAACAGTTCCAATCCTTTGTTAAAAGCATTGACGACTTTACTGCCCGGCATATGGGCAGTGGAGGATTTGGTGTTGACCTTGTGAACAAATTCATGTTCTGAAGCAAAATGGTCTATTATCTGCTCTGTCTTATCTGTTGAATTATCATTTACTACAATAACTTTTTTTGCAGGCATGGTTTGTTTCACCACAGATTGCAGACTTTCCTTTAAGAATAGGTCTTCATTATGTGCAGGGATAATAATATAATAATTCACCTGTATAATTGTATTTGTTTTCTAGTTTACTAACCTATAAGATGTGTGCATTGCGCAGGTTTATACATTAGATGTTGATCGTTATTCGCGTTTCTTGCTGATGGTGCATTTCCTAATTCTTTTCGCGCTCATGGGCTCCAATGGAATTTGCACAATGTCCGGCTATTCTTTCCGCGTAAACAATGTAATATCTAGGGGTAAAACTCCTTAACAGAGGTCTAATACCTATTTTTTTGACAGGATTGGTCCATTTTGCCCGATCCTTTATTTCCCAACCCGCCTTTTCAAGTAACCAGTCAAATTGCCAGTCCTCAAATTCATGGTAGTGTCTATCCCATGCGTCGGTCTTACTTCTATATGCTGGTGAAAACCATAATTTTAAAGGAATGCTCGCCACCAATCTATCTGTTTTTACTTGGCTGAGAATATTTAATGGAGCTAATAAATGTTCAAAGATTTCGAAGGCTGTTGTAACTTCAGCTTTTGTGGACAGTGCAGAAGTAAAATCAAGGTCCAAATCTTCTCCCTTTGTATTTTCTACGGTGTATCCATTTTCTTTCATAATCTTGGAAAAGGGATTTTCAATGCCAAGATCTAATATGGATTGGTCCGTGGATACATGTTTTTGAAGAAAAGCTAGGGTATGTTTAAAACGTTTATTTGGAAATGTTTTCTCGTACATCAGTTGTAATCCGGTTTGTGGTTTAAAATTGTTCGTTTTGTGGTTTACCAAGGAATAACCCAATAACCAGAAACAAAGATATTAGAAAAAGCGTATAGCGGACCTGGGATTAAACCCTATAAACTATGGCGTTTATGTTCATGCCAGCTCCAACACTGGCAAATATAACAACATCTCCCTTTGTTATCGATTGATTTTCCAATTTTCCATTTTTCACCATATCAAACAGGGTGGGTATTGTAGCTACTGAACTATTTCCCAATTTCTCGATACTCATCGGCATTATGTCATCGGGCATTTCCATATTGTAAAGTTTGTAAAAACGCTTTACTATGGCTTCATCCATTTTTTCATTGGCCTGGTGAATGAATATTTTATTTAACTCGGAGATAGGAACACCACTTTTGTCCAAACAGTCCTTCATGGCCTGAGGTACATGGGTTACCGCAAATTCATATATTTTTCGGCCGTACATTTTTATATACCGCTTATCTTCCTTGGTAGCTTTGGAATTTGACTCGCCGAAAAATAAATAGAACGCTTCCTCATTGGCATAGGTTGCACTGTTGTGGGCCAATATTTGACCAGCACTATCTTTTGCTTCCAAAATGGTGGCACCAGCGCCATCAGAATAGATCATGGAATCTCGGTCGTGCCTATCCACTACCCTTGATAAGGTTTCGGCTCCTATGACAAGACATTTTTTTGCAATGCCACTTTTAATGAACGCATTTGCTTGGATGAGACCTTCAATCCAGCCTGGACAACCAAATAGGAGGTCATATGCGACGCATTTGGGGTTTTTGATTTGTAATTGGTGTTTTACCCTTGTCGCTAAACTCGGAAGGGTGTCCCCTTGGGATCTGCCTTCGGTTACATCACCAAAATTATGTGCAAAAATTATATAGTCCAGATCCTCTTTGTCAATTTTAGCATCGGCGATAGCCTTTTCTGCCGCAAAAAATGCCAATTGGGAAGTGTTTAGGTTATTTTTAGCATAGCGTCTTTCGCTAATTCCTGTGATACCCTTAAATTTTTGAATTATTACTTCGTTTTGATGTGTAAAAGGACTGCCATCTTCATTTAAAAAATCATGATTTTCAAAATCTGAATTTTTTGTTACAATGGATGGTAGGTAAGAACCAGTGCCAGTAATTCCAATGTTCATAATAATATGTGAATTTAAAAGTATAAATATAAAACAATTGACCTTGGAGGTTGATTGCGCATAATATTTGATATGATGTCCAAGATTATACTGCTTTTAGATTTAATAAGAAAAAAACCTTTCAAATTTAATTGAAAGGCTTTAAAAGGCTTTGTTTCATTGAGGTCTCTATGCTTCCATGTAAGCCTCCATAGGTGCGCAGGTACATATTAAATTACGGTCTCCATATGCGTCGTCCACTCTCCTTACACTTGGCCAAAACTTGTTTTCAATAATATAAGGCAATGGGAAGGCTGCTCGTTGTCTAGTATATGGAAAATCCCATTGGTCACTGGTTATCATTTCCAAAGTGTGTGGGGAATTTTTCAGGGCATTGTTGCTATCCTCAATCGAAGCAGCATCTATTTCTTCACGAATAGAAAGCAAAGCACTGCAGAACCGATCCAATTCAGCTAAGCTTTCGCTCTCTGTGGGCTCGATCATAAGTGTCCCGGCAACAGGAAAAGAGACTGTAGGTGCATGAAAACCATAGTCCATTAATCTTTTTGCAATGTCGGTAACTTCTATGCCATTTTCTTTAAAGGGTCTACAGTCAATAATCATCTCGTGGGCCGCCCTTCCTTTTTCTCCGGTATAAAGAACGTCGAATTTTCCATTCAGTTTATTTTTAATGTAGTTTGCATTTAGTATGGCTGTCTTTGTGGACTGCGTTAAACCGTATTCCCCCAACATTTTTATATATCCATAGGATATAAGACAGACAAGAGAACTTCCCCAAGGTGCTGCCGATATAGCTGTAATTGCCTTGTCTCCTCCTGTTTTTATTATTGGGTTTCCGGGCAAGAACGGAACCAATTGCTCTGCTACACAAATAGGTCCCACTCCAGGTCCACCACCACCGTGCGGTATGGCGAATGTTTTGTGCAGGTTTAAGTGGCAGACATCGGCACCAATGGTTGCGGGGTTGGTCAACCCAACCTGTGCGTTCATATTTGCTCCGTCCATATAGACCTGTCCACCATTATCATGGATCAATTTTGTTATTTCCTTAATAGAGGATTCAAATACACCATGTGTGGAAGGATATGTTACCATTAAAGCAGAAAGATTGTCTTTGTGCAAAGCAGCCTTTTCTCCTAAATCGGTTACATCTATGTTGCCATTTTCATCGGTTTTGGTTACCACTACCTTCATTCCCGCCATAACAGCAGATGCAGGATTGGTGCCATGGGCAGAGGCAGGTATAAGGCATATGTTTCTATGGCCTTCCCCTCTGGATTCGTGATAGGCCCTAATTACCATAAGGCCTGCAAATTCACCTTGTGCTCCAGAATTGGGTTGTAAAGAAGTTCCGGCAAATCCGGTGATAATATTAAGGTCTTTTTCCAGTTCTTTTAAAATGATTTGATATCCCTCCGCTTGTTCAATTGGTACAAAAGGATGAATATTTCCCCAGCGAGCAAGGCTAATAGGGAGCATTTCCGAAGCCGCGTTCAACTTCATGGTACAGGAGCCCAAGGAAATCATGGAATGGTTCAATGCCAAATCTTTTCTTTCCAATTTTTTTATATACCGCATCAATTCGGTTTCTGAATGATAGGAATTGAATACAGCATTCTCCAAATACGTTGTAGTACGGGTGAGGTTGTTTTCAATCGCAGATTGGGGCAGCAGTGCATTTAAAGGAATAGACTTCTTTCCAATAGCTTCGGCGAAAATAGTTACTATTTGTTGCAGGTCTTTTAAGGATGTAGCCTCGTTTAAAGAAATGGATATGGTGTTTGCATCAATATAGAGGAAATTAACCTCGTACTTTTCGGCAATGGGCCTAACTTTTGAAGAATCAGCTTTTATGCTTATGGTATCAAAGTAAGAAGTATTCGTCTGATATAGGCCTAATTTTTCAAGACTTTCGGCCAATGTAGTAGCGGAAGAATTTACTTTACTTGCAATATATTTTAATCCTTTTGGTCCGTGATACACTGCGTACATTCCTGCCATTACGGCCAATAGTACCTGGGCTGTACAAATGTTGGATGTGGCTTTGTCCCGTTTAATGTGCTGTTCTCTGGTCTGTAAAGCCATCCTCAAAGCGGTCTTGCCATCAATGTCCTTGGTGACACCTATAATTCTTCCAGGAATACTTCTTTTGTATTCTTCTTTTGTTGCAAAAAAGGCCGCATGGGGACCTCCATAGCCCAAAGGAATGCCAAAACGTTGAGTGGTCCCTACCACAACATCTGCACCAAATTCACCTGGAGGAGTCAATATTGCCAAACTCAATATATCTGCCGCCACGGCAACTTTTATATTTTTTTCTGCAGCACTGGCTATAAATGGAGCATAATCATGGACTTGACCATATTTTCCAGGGTATTGTAATAGAGCGCCAAAATAATCATCGCTGAATTCAAATTCTTGGTGATTGCCAATAATTAAATCTATTCCCAAAGGTGTTGACCTTGTTTGTAATAAGGATAATGTTTGAGGTAATATTTCCTCTGAAACGAAAAATTTTAAAACATTATTTTTCTTTTGGTCTCTACTTCGAACATCGAATAACATGGCCATAGCCTCTGCAGCGGCGGTACTTTCGTCCAAAAGGGAGGCGTTGGCCAATTCCATTCCAGTGAGTTCCGCAATTACGGTCTGAAAATTCAATAAGGCTTCCAGTCGACCTTGGGCAATCTCGGCTTGATAGGGAGTGTAGGCCGTATACCATCCGGCATTTTCCAGAATATTTCTTTTTATCACGGAAGGAGTTATACTTTCATGATACCCTAATCCGATATAGGATTTAAACACTTTATTCTTCTCTGATAAATTTTGAATGTGGGACAAATACTCGTGCTCATTCATGGGCTGGTCCAAAGCCAAAGGTTTTGCAAGACGTATATCGTCTGGAATGGTTTCGGAAATCAACTGGTCCACGGAGTTTACATGGATGGTTTTCAGCATTTGTGGAAGGTCCTCTTCTCTAATGCCTATATGGCGTAAGGCAAATACGTCTGTCCTCATAATTTAAGCTATTTTAATCAAAAATATAGGTGAGCAAAAATACTCATTATTTATGTTTATTTTGCAGCTTTTACCTCGAACTCGTTCAAAGTTTTTAACTAAAAGAAGAGGTTATAAACACTATTGTTATTTTTAATTTATGAACTGGCTTAAATACATATTTCATTTTTATTTGGATGCCAGTATACATGTTGCCATATCAGTTTTTGCATTTATTGAAATTACCTGTGTTTTTTTTGGACTGTCTAGGGACAACCATATCTCGTATTTGGCTTTTTTTGGAACAATTGCTTGTTACAATTTTGTGAAATACGGGGTGGAGGCTAAAAAGTATTTTTTAGTAGCTAACGCCTATCACAAAAATATTCAAGCATTTAGTTTTATTGCGGGAGCCCTTGCCTTATATCATGCTTATTTTATGTCTTTTGATACATGGATAGGAATTGTCGTATTGTCAATTTTAACTAGTTTATATGCCATTCCTTTATTGCCTAACACTAAAAATCTTAGAAATTTAGGGGGACTTAAAATTTTTATAGTTGCTTTGGTCTGGGCTGGTACAACGGTCGTTCTGCCGGTCATTGCTGCAAATAAGACGATGGACTGGGATGTTGGAGTGGAGGGGGTGCAACGATTTTTGATGGTCTTGATCCTAATGGTGCCGTTTGAAATAAGGGACTTGAAATATGACGATCCAGAACTTAAAACTTTGCCTCAAAGATTTGGTTTTATAAACACAAAAGTATATGCAGCTTTGGGCGTTGTAGTTTTTTTCTCTTTAACCTTTCTCAAAGACGACTTAACATACTTGGAGGTTATAAGCAAAGGGGTGGTGTTTTTAATGTTGGGAATATTTATGTTTATTACTAAACGAAAACAAACTCCATATTTTGCCTCTTTTTGGGTAGAGGCTATTCCTATTTTTTGGTGGGTCTGTATTTTAGGGTTGGATACCTTTTTAGGCCTTTGATTTTAAATTCTCTTTCATCTTTTCTTTTTCTTCTATAGGAAGTGTTTTAAGACTGGCTTGGGAACAGAGTGTAGTTAATTTTGTATTCTTACTGGAAAAAGTTTTGCAGGTTTTACAAAACAACAAGTGAAGTCTGATCTTGATTTTCTCAAGAAAAGAGGCTTCCCTATACTGTACTTTCGTGCAAATTACTTCAACATCCTTACAGGTCTTCATATTTTAAACCAATTGTTATTCAGGCAATCCATGAGAACAGTTCTTGCTCTGTGGATTATAACCCAAAGGTTAGACGGATTAATTTCTAGCTCCTTACATACCTCTTCCGTACTAAGTCCGTTTATGGTTTTAAGGGTAAAGGCCAGTGCGTGTTTTTTTGGAAGCTTGGAGATACAGTCCTGAATGGCCAGGCCTAATTCCTCGTTTTCTATTTGACTATTTTCCAATAGACTCATTGGGTCCGCTACTTGTTCTTCCAAAAAGTTGCTATCAGCCTCACTATTTTGGTTTTGGGTGATGCGGATCATAGATTTCGCTTTTTTGGAGTTTATTTTGCGATAATGATCAATTACCTTTCTTTTTAAAATTGAAATCAACCAAGTGCGTTCGGCAGCCTCCCCTTTAAAATTTTTAGCCGATTTTAAACCAGCAAAAAAGGTCTCCTGTACCAAATCTTTGGCTATTTCCGAATCGTTAACCCGACTTACCGCATAATTAAAGAGGTAATCGGAATAACTATCGACCCATATATCCGGATTTAATTCTTGTTTTGTCATACCTGTTTGTCATTTCAAAAATAAGTGATTTTTCTGAAGTAGAATTCTTATTTTTGAATAAGTAAATAAGATATGAGAGCAATATTTCTTTTTTTGGTAGTATTAATACTGCAAACAGGTTGTTCGCAGGAAGCTGTGAGCAAAATGCCAATAACCGATTTTAATCAAGAATTACTTGATAAAGGGATTTTGGTAGATGTACGGACTCCAGAGGAATTTGGGGCCGGGCATTTGGAGAATGCCGAAAATGTTAATTGGTATGAGCCTAATTTTATGGAACATTTTAGTGCCGTGGACAAAGACAAAACAATATATGTGTACTGCAAGATGGGAGGCCGAAGCCTTAAGGCTCAGGAAAAGCTAAAGTCCATGGGCTACAAGCATGTAGTGAATTTGGAAGGCGGCTATGATGCGGTTAAAAACGGAAATTAATGTTAGGGTCTAAGTCTTACTATTGAAAGCGCCGAAAACCCCATTAATTGGTATACGGAATTAAATATGGTAAAATATAAGTCAAAAATTGGTTGGTTTCTTGTTCCGGTTATTGTGCTTATGGTGGTTGCTCCTGTCTACTTAATGATAAATAATTCTGATGGAGTTGGTCCAATAATTTTATTATTGACCTTTCTTTTTATTATCTATATTTTTTTGTTTACCAATTATGAGGTTGATGACAGTGTGTTCCGTGTTAAAAGTGGATTTCTGATCAAACGGACCATTCAAATAGATACCATTACAAAAATTGAGGCAACCAATAACCCCATTAGTGCCCCGGCTGCTTCATTGGATAGGCTGGAGATTTTTTACAATACATATGAAAGTGTTATCATCTCTCCAAAGGAGAAACGTGCATTTATTGCCCATTTAAAACAGCTGAATCCCAAGATAGAGGATAGATCCGGACTGTAAATGAGGATTAAGACGATATATAATGTAGAAGATTGTTTATAAAGAGCCAAGTAAATACAGAAGCAAATAAGATAAATAGTGCGTTCATGAAATAACTACCAATCTTAAATAAAGACTTCTGCGGAATTTGGTACATCGGGTAGTACGCTATCTGTGTAATAACTTTGCCAATCCAATAGGCTGCTATCAAACCAGTCAATGCAAGAGCCAATCGTGATCCGTTTTGTAAATCACTTGTTAGAAGTATTGCGATTAATCCAAATGAAAAATTAAGACCTTGGATGTATCGGCCATAGGTTTTGGCTATTTCTTGGTTGAGAGGCTTTAATTGTTTTACATCGTTGTACCAATCAAATACATTATGACGTATGTACGGATAGATCAATGCAGTGAAGATCTGACCAATACCTCCCAATATAATTAGCCAATCCGGTACATTAGTGTTCATAAAATAATATTGCAGTATTATATGAGGGTTTTATAATTATTAGAGCACGATCAGCAATTAACTTAATAATCCGGCCCTTTTCAGTAATGCCTCGATCTTTGGTTCGCTTCCTCTAAAACGTTTATACAATTCCATCGGCTTTTCTGTACCTCCTTTAGAGAGTACATGCTCCTTGAATTTAGTTGCCACCTCCTTGTTGAAGATCCCCTTTTCCTTAAAGTATGCAAAGGCGTCGGCATCTAATACTTCCGCCCATTTATAGCTGTAATAGCCTGAGGAATATCCTCCTTGAAATATATGGGAAAATGAGGTACTCATGCAGGTTTCCAGACATTCGGGGTATAGATCGGTATCCTTAAAGGCTAAACTTTCTTGAGCCTTAACATCCGTAATCTTTGACGGATCCGTCCCATGCCAGGACATGTCCAACAATCCAAAACTTATTTGTCGCAATGTGGCCATTCCTTCTTGGAAAGTTGCCGAGTCTTTTATTTTTTGAACCAATTCCATTGGAATTACTTCGCCAGTCTGGTAATGGGTTGCAAACAATTCCAGGGCCTCTTTTTCGTAACACCAGTTTTCCATTACTTGACTCGGGAGTTCTACAAAATCCCAATATACGGAAGTGCCCGAAAGCCCTGGGTAGACCGTATTCGCCAACATACCATGTAATCCGTGTCCAAACTCATGAAATAAGGTGGTTACTTCATTGAAAGTAAGTAATGAAGGTTTGCTAGCGGTAGGTTTGGTGAAATTGCAGACATTGGAAATATGCGGGCGTACATTAATTCCGTTTTGTACATATTGCGATTTGTAAGAAGTCATCCAGGCCCCACCCCGTTTTCCCGATCTTGGGTGGAAGTCGGCATAAAATAACGATACAAGATTTTTGTCCTGATTGTAAATGCGATAAGTCTTTACATCTGGGTGGTATTTGTCTACATCAAAAACTTCTTCAAATTGCAGGCCAAATAATTTTTCGGCCACTTTAAATACTCCTGCAATTACATTTTCCAGTTTAAAATATGGTTTAAGCTTTTCATCGTCCAGATTGAACAACTTCTGCTTTAATTTTTCAGAATAATAGGCGCCATCCCATTTTTCCAATTGGTCTATACTATCTAGGTTTTTAGCAAAATCTTCCAACTGGGTATATTCCCTTTCTGCTGCAGGTTTTGCCTTTTCCAACAATTCGTTAAGGAAATGATATACCTTTTCCGGGGTTTCCGCCATACGCTCCTCCAATACGTAATGGGCATGTGTTTTATAACCCAATAAGTTGGCCCTTTCATGCCTGAGGTTGGTAATCTTGATTATGTTTTTCTGGTTGTCCAAATCATCATTATGAAAACCTTTGCTTCCAAATGCAATGGACAATTCCTTGCGTAATTTTCGGTTGTCGGCATATTTCATAAATGGAATATAGCTTGGATAATCCAAGGTAATCAACCAGCCATCTTTGTTCTTTGCTTTTGCCAATTGGGCGGCAGCTTCTTTTTCTCCATCAGGAAGACCGGCCAAATCCTCCTCATTGGTAATGTGCATTTCAAATTTGTTGGTCTCGGCCAAAACATTCTCTCCAAATTGAAGCTTTAATTTGGATAGTTCGGTATCAATTTCCCGTAAGCGATTCTTTTTATTCTCAGCTAAATTAGCCCCGTTTCTACTGAAACTTTTATATTTTTTATCTAATAGGGTTTGTTCCTCAGTGGTTAATTCCAAAGTATCAATTTGGTCGTATACGGCCTTAACGCGCTTGAACAATTCAACGTTCAAGGTAATGTCATTACTGAATTCTGAAAGTAGTGGAGAGACCTCTTGGGCTATTTTCTGGATTTCTGGATTGGTCTCTGCGGAATTTAAATTAAAAAAAACACTGGATATCCTGTCCAATTGCTGTCCGGTAAAATCCAAAGCTTTTATAGTGTTTTCAAAAGTGGGAGACTCCTTGGTATTGACAATAGCGTCTATCTCGGCCTTAGCGTCATCTATTGCCTTTATTAATGCAGGTTTAAAATGCTCATTTTTAATCTTGGAGAATGGAGCTGTATCGAAAGAGGTTAACAACGGATTCATTTTGGGGTGTTGTGTTTTTTAATTTGGAATTGGAATTCTTAAATATGTCACTTAATGCAGACTACTTTGTGCTTTTTTTCATTTCTTCTGCGCCGGCGATTACCTTTTGCTTAAGGCCTTCCTTGTACAGGATAATTTTATCCAGGACACATTTATCCGAACTTCCGATAATCTGTGCAGCCAAAATTCCGGCATTTTTTGCGCCATTTAGGGCTACAGTAGCCACAGGGACTCCGCCTGGCATTTGAAGAATGGATAGGATAGAATCCCAGCCATCTATAGAATTACTGCTTTTTACAGGAACACCGATCACGGGTAAAGGAGACATGGATGCCACCATTCCTGGCAAGTGGGCTGCGCCACCTGCGCCGGCAATGATTACGGAATATCCTTTTATATGGGCATTCTTGCTAAAATCGAACAATTTTTCCGGTGTACGGTGTGCCGATACAATATCAACATCTACCTCAATATCAAAACCTTTTAATATATCAATGGCTTCTTGCATAACAGGGAGGTCGCTAGTACTACCCATAACTATCGCTACTTTACTCATATCATTGAAAATTTCTTATTCGCTTATCACTTTTATCGTGTTCTTTACTTGTTCGGCTATTTTTCTAGCCTCACTAATGTCGTTGTTTACAATGGTTACATGACCCATTTTTCGAAAAGGCCGGGTCTGCTTTTTTCCATATATATGAGGGGTGACACCTTCTAGTTTCAATATTTCCTCCATATTTTCATAGACAACATTTCCAGTGTGTCCTTCGGCTCCAACCAAATTCACCATAATACCAGCAACTTTACTGGCAGTATTTCCCAATGGAAGGTCCAAAATAGCTCGGATATGTTGTTCAAATTGATTGGTGTAGCTGGCTTCTATACTATAATGACCACTGTTGTGGGGTCTTGGAGCTACTTCGTTTACCAAAATTTTATTCTCTTGTGTCTGGAACATTTCTACTGCCAAAAGCCCAACATGTTTTATTTTATGGGATAATTGTAACGCTATTTCTTGAGCTTTTTCCGCCACCTTGGCATCTATCCTGGCAGGACATAATACATATTCTACCTGATTGGCCTCGGGGTGGAATTCCATTTCCACTACGGGATACGTCTTAACTTCCCCACTGGCGCTACGGGCGACAATAACGGCAAGTTCATTTTTAAAATTTATCATCTCCTCGGTGATGCATTCTCCGGAAGGAAGACCGTTTAAATCTTCCAATTTACGAACTACTTTAACCCCTTGTCCATCGTATCCAAATTGGGTAGCTTTCCATATAAAAGGAAATTTCAAACCTCCATTGGTAATACTGTCCTCAATCTCACTCTTGTAGGCGAAACGCTGAAAATCTGCTGTGGGTATACTATTGTCAATGTAGAACAATTTTTGTTTTGCCTTGTTTTGTATAATGCGTAATGCACCGGTCGGCGGAAATACCTTTAAGCCTTCATCCTCCAGTTTTTCTAGGGCATCCAGGTTTACGTTCTCGATTTCAATGGTTAACAGGTCTACTTTTTTGCCAAAGCGGTATACCGCATCAAAATCCATTATATCACCTTTAAAAAACTCATTGCAGGCTATTTTTGAAGGGGCTTCCTCAGACGGGTCCATTACCTTGGTATGGATGTCAAATTTTCTTGTTTCGTACAAAAGCATCTTACCTAATTGACCGCCTCCTAGTATTCCTAGTTTAAATTCAGAAGAAAAATAGTTCATTGGAAATGATTCGCTTGTATTAAAGTAGATTGTATATTAGGAACAAAAATACATCTAAATCTTAGAAACTAGGCTTAGACCGTTAAAAAAGAGAAATCAAAGTGCTATATTTGGCATCTTAAATTTATTATAAAAACAACAGCCTTGATTAAGCTACACGACAAATATTTTAAGCCTTTTATAAGTGAAGGTGAAATTATGGCCGCAATTAAAAAGATTGCAGACCAGGTGGCTGTGGATTATAAAAAGGAAACTCCCATTTTTGTGGGGGTCCTCAACGGCGCCTTTATGTTTGTTTCAGACTTTTTAAAGGCTTATCCATACCCTTGCGAGGTATCCTTTGTACGCTTAAGCTCCTACCAAGGACTTACGTCTACAGGAATAGTGGAGACCTTGTTGGACGTTCCCGAGAATATTGAAGGTCGCAGTGTTATTATCTTGGAAGATATCATTGATACCGGTAGGACCGTTAAAAAATTAATCGACTTATTTTCCAATACCAAGGTAAAGGAATTTAAAATTGCCACCTTGTTTTACAAATCTGAGGTTTATAACGGGGAGTATGATATAGACTATTTTGGTTTGAAAATCGAGGATAGATTTATAGTGGGCTATGGATTGGATTATAATGAATTGGGAAGAAATTTAAGAGAAGTATATCAACTAAACCAAAAGCACATGATAAACCTAGTTTTGTTTGGAAAACCTGGTGCAGGAAAGGGCACGCAGGCTTCATTTTTAAAGGATAAATATAATTTAAAACATATTTCTACAGGAGATGTTTTTCGTTATAACATTAAAAATGGTACGGAACTGGGCACATTGGCAAAATCTTATATTGACAAGGGAGAATTAGTACCCGATGAGGTTACCATTAAGATGTTACAGGACGAGGTAGAAAAAAATCCTGAAGCCAGTGGATTTATCTTTGATGGTTTTCCTAGGACAACGGCTCAAGCCAAGGCATTGGATAATTTTTTAGTAACAAAGGAAATGAGGATTGATGCGACCATTGCTTTGGAGGCTAACGATGAAGTATTGATACAAAGATTATTGGAGCGAGGTAAGGTAAGTGGCAGGACCGATGATCAGGATGAAAAAATGATACGTAACCGTTTTGATGAATACAATGAAAAAACAGCCCCCTTAAAGGATTACTATGACGATCAGGGGAAATTTCATAGTGTAAACGGAATAGGTTCTATTGAGGATATTACTAGCCGCTTGGCAAAAGTAATTGAAGAGTTACAAGCAATTTAAGATCTGGCCAAAAGCGAGTTTTAAGTCTAGGCAACAATCGTCATTAATAATGAAGGCCTTGGTTGGTTTGTATAATTGGAACCTACAGCGATTTTAGGGTTTAAGGTGTTGAATTATAGACATATGGTGGCCAGGTGTTGATGGACCATGGATAAATAAGCTAAAAAAATGACTGAAGGAAATTTTGTGGATTATGTAAAAGTGCACTTGGAATCCGGTAAAGGAGGAAAAGGTTCTGTGCATTTACATAGGGAAAAGTTTATAACAAAAGGTGGGCCAGACGGTGGTGATGGTGGTCGTGGGGGTCACATTATTGTCCGAGGCAATAAAAATTTATGGACTCTATTAGGGTTTAAATTTACAAGGACTTTTAGGGCAGGTCACGGTGAACATGGTAGTAAGAACCGTAGTAGTGGTGCTGATGGCCAGGATGTATATTTGGACGTACCCTTAGGAACGGTCATTAAAGATTCTGAGACCCAAGAGGTGTTGATGGAGATTACCGAAGATCAGGAGGAAAGAATTCTTTTGGAAGGCGGTATGGGGGGTCGAGGTAACTGGCATTTTAGAACAGCTACCAATCAGACACCCAGATACGCACAACCCGGTGTTAGTGCACAGGAATTGGACCTTATTTTAGAATTAAAAGTATTGGCAGATGTTGGTTTGGTAGGTTTTCCAAATGCGGGTAAATCTACCCTTTTATCTGTACTTACTTCTGCCCAACCTAAAATTGCGGATTATGAGTTTACTACTCTAAAGCCCAATTTGGGAATTGTAGAATACAGGGATTTTAAAAGTTTTGTTATTGCGGATATTCCCGGTATTATTGAAGGCGCAGCGGAAGGGAAAGGACTTGGGCATTATTTTTTAAGACATATAGAACGGAATTCTACTTTACTATTCTTAATTCCGGCCGATAGCAAGGATATTTCCAAAGAATACGAGATTTTGCTAGATGAGCTTCGAAGATATAATCCAGAGTTGTTGGACAAGGACAGATTGATAACAATTTCTAAGTCGGATATGCTGGATGAAGAGCTTATTTCGGAGATGAGGCTTGAGCTGGACAAGGATTTTAAGGATATTCCATATATGTTTATTTCATCGGTAGCCCAGATGGGACTGGTAGAACTAAAGGACAGACTATGGGCAATGCTAAATAAATAATTTCATTTATTTTTTTGAACAGATAGCTATTCAAGCTACCTATTGCCTTGCGTTTTAACGAATACTTACCTTCATAAAAAACGGCATTAATAATTTTTGCTATTTTAGAGCATGTTTAAGAAATTGTACACAATCTCTTAAACATGCTCGTATAAAAATCTGAATAATGAAAAGTATAATCCCATTCGTGTTATTGGTCTTTTTAGTTTCTTGTAGTACTATTCGTGTAAATTATGACTACGATAGGGACACCGATTTTTCTAAATATACCACCTATAATTATTATCCGGATATGGATATTGGTTTAAGTGAATTGGATTCTAAAAGATTATTGAGGGCCATAGATTCCATTATGCGCGGTAAAGGCTTTTTGTTGTCCGAAGAGCCGGAATTTTTAATAGGAATTATGAGTAGGTCTTTTCAAGCACCAAGAAACAATACCGTAGGTGTGGGCCTAGGTGGAGGTGGTAGAAATGTAGGTGGAGGTATGTCTATAGGAATTCCAGTGGGGGCAGCAAATGTTGAACGGGAAATTCAGATTGATTTTGTGGATAGCCAGAAGGATGAACTATTTTGGCAGGCCATTACGGTAAGTTCCCTTAGGGAAAATAGTTCTCCCAATGAAAGGGAGCAAAAACTACAGGCATTGGTTGCCAAAACCTTTGAAAAATACCCGCCAAAAAGTAGAAAATAAGTTTAATACAATCTACATATTAAATATCTGTAATATTGTTAATAAGAAGCGGGACCAATAATTTGGTCCCGCTTCTTATTTTTTGGAATATTTTTTATTAAAAATTATGGTCTAAGTATATCCTTATATCTGTCCTTGTAGGCGTAGAGCATCACTATATTAAGAACAAGCAAGACTAAAGTTAGGCCAATGGAACCTGGTTCCAAAAATGCATTGAACAATAATGCATTTACCGAAACGGTCATAAGGATAATCATCATCAAAGCACCAAATTTGTTTGTCAATAATGAAAGTCCGGAAAGAATTTCCACTATGGCTACCACATAAAGGGTATTTGTACTCATTAAAGCTGAAAAATAGTTCATAGCCGCTTCGGACATTTGCCCTGCAGGCATAAAATGTAAGAATTTATTCGCCCCAAAGACGATAAGGAAAAGTCCAAAAACAAAACGCAATGCAATAAAAAAGGTAGAGTTCATAATTCTTTGGTTTTATGTTAGTTATTTATGAAATTATGAAAAAAAGCAATACCTTTTTATTAATCTTATGTTTTTTTGCTATTCCACTGCAATTCTTGTCCCCTCACTATGGCTACTAAATTCTGGTGCATACATACTTTGTATCGTAGTAATCCCATTACTGAAATCACCTGCATTGTTAACCCTTAAGTCATATTCGAATACATAAACTCCTTTTGGCAAATAGTCGAAAAAGAAATTTGTGCTGGCATCTTTAGTGCTCTCATAGAAGCCCAGTCCGTCTTGCCATTTATAACTGGAAAGTACATTGATGGGTTCCAATCCAGCAGCTCTCATATCTTTCATATGCACAAATTCCATGGGTCTATCTGCCCTTAATTCAATTCTTATTCGAACCAAATTGCCCACATTTAATCGTGTTTCGTCATTGATTTCCGATATTACCTCACCCGTATCTGTGTTCGTTTTTAAGAACACTTTCTTTTTTAATTTCAAAGGTGTATCTGCAGTCGTAATTTTGTCCAAATCCTCAAAATATTGCCAGTACAAGGCTCCCCAGGCAATTCCATTTCCTTTTTTAACAAGTTGAACCTCCGCCATTTTCGGAACTACTTCGTTTTTGGTCCAAGTGGTTTTAAAATATCCAGTACCGGCTTCCACTTTAACATTATCCAGTTTGGAAGCTTCAATTTTTTCTCCTCCCACCGTTACCTCAACAGCATCCGTTATGGATAACCAGTCACTTCCCTGCAATAGTAGTGCATATACCGCATCTGTGGTCGCTTTTGTAGTTTTCCATTGGTTGGTCTGTTTGTGCTTTAACAACCATATTTTAAGGTTGTCTATAGTTTTAACATCGTTTTTAATTTCAGAAAAAGCTTCGATCAATAGTGCCTGGGTCTCTATTGGTGCTTGGTGCCAATGCCAGGAATTGGTGTTTTCTTTCCAATACATACCCAATTCTTCACTAGTAATACTATTTTCTTCCAAGGACTTGATTATTTTATTGGCAGTTATTGTATCATTATTTCTGTATAGGAAAAGGGAAAGAAGTCCCTTGGAATACAAATCCCGCTTTACCCAAAATTTTTGCGCCTGTGTTTTATAGTATTCCATAATTTCATTAACCTTTTTAGGGATTAAAATGTCTGGAAAAAAACTGCGCATATATAGGTAATGCAGCTGGGTCTGGCTCAAGTGATCATCGTTCAGACTTCTGGCGTATTTTTTCATTTGCTCGTATTCCTTTACAAACTCCTTGTCCAAATAAGCAACCGCATTTTCTGTTATTTCCTGTACTTTAGGGTCAACGCCTTTGTTGGTCCCGGATGCTCCTTCTCGTCCTTCGGTGGATGTTAGTTTTTTAAGATGCCCTAAGCCAGTGATAATATGTTGTGTGATAAACCGGTTTTCCGGACCGCCATTAAACCAAGCCCAAGCACCGGATGACATTTGGTTCTGTTCTAGTTTGTTAAGGGCATTGGTCTGATTATTCTTCAATTTATTAAGATCAAAGAGCAATGCTATACGCTTCTTTTGTTCGCTTTCAGATTGGGCATCTCGCAGCCAGGGTGTCTCCTGAATTAAAATCGATTTTAATTCTTGATTCTTCTCAAGATTGCTCAATAAGGCATCTGAATTGGCCCATTGCTTAAATACCTCTTGGATTCTAGGATTGGAATTGGCAATGTATCCACCCAAGGTGTAGGCATAGAATCTCGAAAATATTTGCTCATTACAGTCATAAGGGTATTCCATTAAATAAGGTAGGGCTTGTACCGCGTACCACGCTGGGTTGGAAGTTATTTCCAGGCTAAGTTGGTGATGCTTTAAGGTAGTGGAATTGATATTTTTAAGTTTTTCCAAAGTAAAGGTCTTTGTTTCATTACCTCGTACCCACATTGGTAAGGTTTCGGTAACCAACATACGGTTGGTAAGTACAGGGAGTACATTTTGTTCCCCATCACTAAAATCGCCCGCTTTTGCCATTACTTTATATTGGATTGCTTCAATTCCTTCTGGAATTTTTAGGTTCCAGGATACTTGAGTATTTCCCTTGGCATCTACGGTAAAGGAATTTTCGGTTTTAGCTGTTCCTAGACTGTCATCAGTAATCAATAATTCATGGGTGATATCTTTACCGCTTAGGGCATCCAGCAATTCCAGCCTCGCTATTCCATTAAGCGATTTGTCCGTAAGGTTAGCAATTTTTGTGCTTATAATTATTTTATCGCCCTCACGTAAAAATCGAGGTACATTGGGGGTAACCATCAATTTCTTTTGCGTGACCGTTTCCAAAGTAGTAGTGGCACTTTGCAAGGTTTTGGTATGTGCCAGCAACTGTAATTTCCACTTGGTTAAAGCTTCGGGCGTTGTAAAGCTGAAAGTCACATTACCATCTTGATCGGTCAGCAGTTGAGGGAAGAAAAAAGCCGTCTCTTGAAGATTTTTCCGAATCTGAATATCATCAAACCCATCCTTTTCAACATTGTTGTCCTGTGGAACTTGGCTGCCCGCCTTGTTTTCTGGAGCTGGTGTCCCAAAACCGGTCACTACTGTTTCTTCCAGGGCTTCACTATCCGCTGATATTTCCATTATGGCACCCGGGGCACTGCTCTTCATCATCATTCTTTCCCTCCTGGCGTAGCCATATCCAAAATGGAAGTCGAACCAATCCAAGGAGTCATAATACTGAGGGTCATAGGCGAAACCGTCCCCAAAATTTAAATAGGTGTTAAAAGAGGTAATCCCGTAACTTTTATTGGCATTCAGATTCCCGTGGGTATAATATTGTCCTCTGTAATTGGGGGAAAAATTCCAATGATGCCCTTGAAAAGCATCCAATGAGGCGTCGTACATACTGGCCAGCAATTCTGCCGTTACCTTATCTCCTTTAGGCCCTTTAACTTTAAAGGACCAAGTTTCTTCCGCTCCAGGAAGTAACTTATCCCTGAAAGTAAGCGTTTCTATTTCAAGGTCCGAACTGGGGTAGGGAACAGCAATGGAAAGGCTTCCCGTTTGAAATGAATTAAATGCTGAGTAACTATAACTTATGGCAAATCCACCTAGGTCGTCCGCCGTAACGGGAATTTCGATAGACTTAGAATTATTGTGCAATTCAATGATATGGGTTGCCACAACTTTCCGGTCTTTTTCAATGAATACGGAGATAGAAATATCCTCGGCACAAGAGAGGAAGCTAAGCTGTACTTTATCCCCTATTTCATAAGTACTTTTGTCCGACTTGATTTGAAAAAGCTGATTGTCGGCCAACTTCTTGTCGTTATCACTGTATAAAGTAGTTTGCGTAATATCCTTTACCAGTTGTCCAAATTTATCCTTAGTTTCCAGTTCTATGACATATTTACCGGACATCCATTTTTTAATGGTACCTAGGCTAATTTCCTTAGATTTTCCTGTATCAAAACTGGAATCCCATACCAGTTCACCCTTTTCCCAATAGGCGGAATTGTCTTCCTTACCAAAGGCTTCATGCGGATAAATTTCCTTGAATTTGGACTTTCCAAAGCCATCATAATCAGGCGCTGCCCATGGTCTTGGTCTTAAGACATTGCCGGGCGCTTTTAGTTTATACATTTTCAAGGTTCCTTGTGCTGGAACAAATTGCCCGTTTAGGTTATTGGTGGAAATAGTAATCTTAGGATTCTTTATATCCTTATTTAGGAGGTCTGCAATTTGGATATCAGCGGTAAGCGCATGATATCCAACGTTGATCATGGTAGTTGCACTATGGGTCTCGCCATTGAGGTCTGTGACGTCAGCGGTAACTTCATAATTAAAGGTGGGTAAATTTTCTTTGGCAATACTTAGGTCCGGTAGGGCCTTAAAATTAATGGTGTATTTTCCATTGGCATCAGTAATTATTTTGCCATGGGCAATTTCTTGAGGGGTGCCATCAAAATAGGGTAGGTGCCAATAATACCATTTTGGATAATAGACTACCCGGCGTACGGTGTAACTTACCTTGGCGTCGGTAATAAGGCTTCCTGCATAAGCAGTGGCCTTACCTTGAACGGATATACTATCATTAACCTTGTAAGTCTCCTTAACCGGATCTAAGGCGGTTTCAAATTTGGGACGTTTGTATTCTTCCACTAAAAAATAACTATTACCGCTAATATCAACTTCTTCAGAATCTACTTTCAGATAATAATTACCTGTAAGTCCGTTGTTGGGTAATATGAATTCTCCTGAAAAGGAACCATAATCATTGGTCTTAAATTCTTGTTGGGCAACTTCTTGATGGTTAACATCTATAAGGCTTACCGTTAATTTAGTTTTGGTAAGTACGGAGGATTTATCATCTTTTTGCACTATCGCCAATCCTTTAAAATATAAGGGTTGTCCCGGCCTGTAAATGCTTCTGTCCGTAAATAAAAAACAGGAATAGAGGTTGTCTCCCTCCCCTTGGTCATAATTGCGATTAACATAAAAGTCATCAAAGAAGGCCTCTTCATCTTTTGCGCTAACCAGGATATCTACATTGTTCCAGCGCTGGTTAGATAAGGGAAGGGTTACCATGCCTTTTTCATTGGAAATCAAAGTCTTGGTCAGTACAGGTCTTTCGTAGTTTAGATTATAGGAGAATTTTAAGGTAGCCCCTGAAATGGGTTTTCCGTGGTTGCGATCAATTAGCTGGAAGTGATGATCCGTGTTGGTTTGACTCTCTACCAATGCCAGATTGGTGACTTGGATAGGGCTAAAGGAGAAAGTTGTTTGTGCATCAGGATTTGGGAGGCCTAAAATGATATAGGACCCGTCCGCCAATTCAGGTAAGGGAATTTCAATTTTATGGGATTGATAGTCCTTTTCATTAATGAGTTTTGCATCCCATTTTTTAACTTCCTTTAGCTTTTGAATAAATGCTAATTTCTTGTCCTCAGGATATAGCTCGTTAAGCTGTTTTATTTCCTTTTGGGAAATCTTGCGAGCTGATAAAAAAATCTCATTCAGGTTTTTATATTCTACAAGTATACGCGAAGGCTTGTTGGTCGGAATATATCTTTCCCCGGTCAATTGAATGTCTTTGGAAAGAATCTCTGATTTTAAAGCTTTACATTTTTCTGCGCCCCTAGTATTTGGAAATTGACTTATAACAGATTCGCAAACTGCCAAGGCTTCTTTCTGTTTCCAGCGGTGTACTTCTTTGGTATTAGGTTGATAGGTATTACCCCATTCGCGGTACAACAATGCAATTTCATATAGGTATAAGGCTGAGTTTTTATTATTTCCTAGTGCTTCGGCCGTGTTCTGCAACACCTCCAAATACTGTTGGTCCTTATTCTGGAATACGGCATGTTCCCTTATATATTTTATTCGTTCTATATCAACATCCACAAATGCCAAGCTTGAGGGGTCCTTGGAGTGCATCTCCAAGAGTTGCTGATAAACCAATATGGCCCTGGCTTGCAGAGAAGTTTCGTCATCACTACTAATTTTTTGTTCAACAAATTGTTTTGCTTCAAATAGTATTTCGGGCATATCCAGTTCAAATTTATCAGCTGGCCGTGTAATACTGGTTTCACTTGTCTTATAAAAATCCAAGGCTGAATGGGCTAAAAGATCAAACAGGGTAGGGCGAAAAGTTTCCGAGCCTTTTTGTTCTGACAAGATTTCTTTGAACGAAGCTACTTTTAGCTGTTGTAATTTCGATGAATTCTGTAATGAGGCAACAAAATGTATGCTAATTTCATGGAAAATAGTGGTTAGGTCCCAGGTTCTAAAGTCAACAGAATCTACTTTTTTCTTTGTTTCTGTACGGTCGTAGAATTGATATCTATTTTGTTGAAAATATTGCCAATACATATTCGCCAAATAACTTTCCAGAATATTGGTGGTGGGGAATTGGCTTTGGGCTATTTCCAATTTAAAGTCTTGCACTATTTTTAATTGGGCATCTTCCTCTAAGGTTAAGGCGTATTTGGAGGTGTATAAAAGGGATTTTATGATCTCAACAGAATTCTGCTCTTTTTGGGCCTTTTTGGAAATTAAGGCTACAATATTTAGGGCGGATTTTGTGAGTGCCTCCTTTTCAAATTTTTGTACCCTTTCCCAAAGCGCTGTATAAGAATCGTTGATAGATTGGGAATGTCCCATTTGAGAGAATAGAATTATGGTGAATATTGTTGCTATCTTTTTCATCGTAATAATTTAAGAAACAAAATTGGGCTATATATTATGGTATCGCAAGGGTAAATGAGTAAACTGTACTTTTGAATGAGCAAACCGACCTTGAAGTGCTTAGATGCAAAAAGAATACCAACGTTGCTTCCGAAGTACACCGATTTTTTTCTCAGTCTATAGAAGCATTAATTTCCTTTAAGAGCCCAATACTTTTGGGCAAAGTTGGAAACGCGGGGAATTCTGTTCCGAAGCCAACAATTTATAGAGATTTAAGCAACCCACCATCTATTGGAATATTGGTTCCGGTTATAAAGGAGGCGTACTCGGATGCTAAGAAAGTAACCAAATGGCCATATTCCGCTGGATTGCCAAATCGGCCAACAGGAACATGGGTGAGCATTTGCTTTTCAACTTCAGCAATCGGAATACCCAAGGATTTAGCCTTGGCACCATTAAGTTCTTTTAACCTTTCCGTATTAAAATATCCTGTCAAGGTACTGTTCACTGTAATGTTGTATTGGCCAACATCGGAAGCCAAGGTTTTGGACCAGGTAACTACTGCGGCCCGAATGGTATTGGACAGCGCCAAATAGGACAAAGGTTCCTTTACCGAAACAGAGGCTACGTTAATAATTCGTCCATATTTCTGGGCAATCATTCCCTGGAGGGCCTGTTCCGTTGTAAATACCACGGTCTTAAAAAGTAGGTTGAACGCATCTTGATAATCTTCTGATGTTTTTTCCAAGACCCCTCCCGCTGCGGGTCCCTGGGTATTGTTAACCAAAATATCAACTGTATTTGTTTTAAAGAAATCAGCAATAGTTTGCTTATAGCTGTTAAGATTGGAATTATCTATCACCAAATACTGGTGGCGTTGCCCATTATCAGTAGGAAGATTTGATACGAGAGATTTTAATTTATCCTCACTACGGGCCATTATTGTTACACTAGCGCCACTTAGTGCCAACTGCTGGGCAATGGCCCTGCCTATTCCGCGGCTACTGCCACCTATCAATGCTTTTTTATTTTTAAGTGATATGTTCATCCTTTTTAATTTTTAAACCCGATCCCTTTAGGAAGGGCCTTTTATTTATATTCTTCCCTTGTTGGGCTAAACACATCCATTAATTTACAGGGAGTCAGCGCTCGCCCACTATGGGGAATATTTGAAGGGATTATTACCAGGTCTCCTGGTTCGTAGGTGTTGGTAATACCGCCCAAAGTAAATTCAAATTTCCCTTCGAGCACTTGCATTACCTGCTCGTTTATATGTTTATGCTCTGGAACTTTAGCACCTTCTTCTACTTCCCAAAAGGCCAAACTCATATTTTGTGCATGAATAAGTTTTCCATGATAGCCGGGCATAATTTCCTTAGAAACAATTTCTGCAAGTTTTATTTTCATCAATTGGGTTGTTTGGTACTAAATTAAAAAATAATCAGGTTTTAACGATGCTTTTCGGTCTTATTCGTGAGGTCCGTATTTCAAAAGCCGCAGGCGTGTTGAAATGGGATAGTCGAACGAACCCCGCCTTTTTGGCGGGGTAACTGGTTTAATGTCTCGACCCTTAGATAGGTTCCTTCAAGGGTCCAGGGCAACTTGGGTTTGAAGCTATTTATTTTCCTTAAAATGAAACCTTTCAATAACATTTTTGATAGCCTTGAACAATGATTATCTTTACCCCTTAAATTGATTTTTTCATGCATATTCATTTTATTGCCATCGGAGGCAGTGCAATGCACAATTTGGCCTTGGCATTACATCATAAAGGGTATATTATTTCGGGAAGTGATGACGTAATTTTTGAACCTTCCAAAACTAGGTTGAAAGCTAAGGGGCTTTTACCAGAACCCTTTGGCTGGTTTCCGGAAAAGTTACACTCCAATTTGGATGCGGTAATTTTAGGAATGCACGCCAAGGCAGATAACCCAGAGCTGTTAAGGGCACAGGAATTAGGATTGAAAATATATTCCTATCCAGAATTTTTATATGAACAATCCAAAAATAAAACTAGGGTTGTCATTGGGGGAAGCCATGGCAAGACCACTATTACCTCTATGATCTTGCATGTGCTAAATTATCATGATAAACCAGTAGATTTTATGGTTGGAGCACAACTGGACGGATTTGATCGCATGGTGCACCTTACCGAGGAGAACGATTTTATAGTTTTGGAGGGGGACGAATACTTGTCCTCGCCAATAGATAGGAGGCCAAAGTTTCATTTATATAAACCCAATATTGCCCTTTTAAGTGGAATAGCTTGGGATCATATTAATGTATTTCCTACCTATGATAACTATGTGGAGCAATTTCGAATTTTTGTGGATAGCATCGTAAAAGGAGGGAGTATTACCTATAATGAAGAAGACCTGGAAGTAGATAAGGTGGTAAAGGCATCCGAGAATGCTATTCGAAAACTCCCATATCATACTCCTCAATATGCTGTTGAAAACGGACAAACTATTTTGGAGACTCCAGAGGGGCCCATGCCTATTGAGGTTTTCGGGAAGCATAACTTGAACAATTTGGCGGGGGCAAAATGGATATGCCAAAATATGGGCGTGGATGAGGATGACTTTTATGAAGCAATAGCATCCTTTAAAGGGGCTTCCAAAAGATTGGAAAAAATTGCAGAGGGAAAGACCGCTGTTGCCTATAAGGATTTTGCCCATTCACCGAGCAAGGTAATGGCCACGACCATGGCCGTAAAGGAGCAGTATCCGAATAGAAAATTAATTGCATGTTTGGAATTACATACCTATAGTAGCTTTAATCCCGAGTTTTTAAAGGAGTATAAGGGTGCGCTGGAAGCCGCCGATATAGCAGCGGTTTTCTATTTGCCGGAATCGGTTAAAATTAAAAAGCTAAAAGAGGTGACCCCAGAACAAATTTCAGAGGCCTTTGTTCGGAACGATTTACAAATTTTTACAGAGGCCGAAATTTTCAAAAATTTTGTTTTTGGTCAGGAATATGACAACTCAGTACTACTTTTAATGAGTTCAGGAAATTACGGTGGATTGAATTTAGAAGAGGTTAAAGAGATGGTGGAATGTTATTAAATAGGCATTATTCGTTTGAAATTATGTTAAATAAAGGTGACCAGGGTTTGAGGCAAAAGGATTTTAAATTCGATTAAAGAACCTTTGCAAAAAGCAATATTAATGTAACTTTATGGCTGATTTATCTTTTTTTAAATGAATAAAGGTCCTATAGGTATTTTTGATTCGGGCATTGGAGGCACTTCAATTTGGCGTGAAATCAATAAGATTCTTCCACATGAATCAACAATTTATTTGGCCGATAGTAAGAATGCCCCCTATGGTGAAAAATCAAAAGAGCAAATTCTACAACTTAGTATTAAAAATGTTGAATTACTTTTAAAAAGGGGTTGTAAGCTTATAGTTGTTGCCTGTAACACGGCTACTACTAACGCCATTAAAGAGCTTAGGGCCAGCTACAGCATACCACTTATAGGAATTGAACCTGCTATTAAGCCTGCAGCCTTGAATTCCAAAACTAAGACTGTTGGAGTATTGGCTACAAAGGGGACTTTAACAAGTGCCTTGTTCAATAGTACTTCGGAAATCCACGCTAATGGCATAAAGGTGCTTGATCAAGTTGGTACAGGCTTGGTGGAGCTTATAGAAAAAGGAGAGGTTCATACCCCCAAAACCCGGGAGCTATTGCAAACCTATTTGGAACCAATGTTAAGCCAAGGGATGGATCAATTGGTTCTGGGGTGTACTCATTATCCATATTTAATACCCTTGATAAGGGAAATTTTACCAAATAATATTGAGATTATTGACTCTGGGGAGGGGGTAGCCAAACACACCAAAAACGTATTACAGCAATTTTATTTACTAAACAGCTTGGATCAAGAAGATATAGAACATCAATTTTTTACAAACGGGGATATTTTAGTTTTAAAATCCTTTTTAAAGGAGGATAGGGTTCCTTATAGGGCAGAATATTTGGACTTTTAACTTTTTGCCTTAGTGGTCGTTATTATGACTTTTTCATATACGTTAAATAAGTGAAATCATATTTATGTCGCTCATCCTTAGGGTGGTAATCTTCTTTTGTCAATTGCCATTTAGCTTCGTCAAAATCAGGGAAAAAGGTGTCCGCTTCAAAAGACCCATGCACTCTGGTAAGTTCTATTTGGTTAGCATGCTCCAATCCAAGCCGGTAGATTTCGCCTCCTCCGATAATAAAGGATAAGGAGTCGCCTTTTACCAAGTTCAATGCTTCCTGAATGGAATGTACTACAATGCAATGGGTATGGTTTACGGTATAGTCTTTATCCCTGGTGATAATAATATGGGTTCTATTGGGCAAAGGTTTAGGGAAGCTCTCGAAAGTTTTTCGACCCATGATTATTTTATGCCCTGAGGTAAGACTTTTAAACCGTTTAAAATCGTCGGGTAAATGCCACAATAGGTCGTTGTCTTTGCCCAAAGCGTTGTTTTCTGCGGCAGCAGCTATGATAGATAGAATGTTCACTATTCTTTTTTTTTATTAATGTTGGATAAAGGAAAGTCGGTTTCGATCTCCTTCTGCAATTCGGCTATTTTATGTTTTTGTTTTAAGACCAATTTTTCGCGTTGCGCCCGCTCCCATTCCAAGCCCATGAATTTTGTGGTAACAAATACGTTAAAGATATGAATGGCGAACAAAAAGGCCCAAAAGGTAATGGCCCAGACGAACCAGTTGTATTCCACGCCATACTTAAGTATTTTATTGATGATGATCAGAAATACACTTCCGATCAAAAACACCACAAAGTGGCTAAACAGATTCTTTTTTTGTTTTATCCTAGTTTGAGCATGTTCCAAGAGTTCATGCTGCTCAATTTCTATAAGTGATTTTTTTTTATTCTTGAAGAACATCCTAATTCCTATCTTTAGACAAAGATACCATAAATACAAATTTTACATCTTTGGATATGCAAAAGATTATTAAACAATTCCCAGTTTTAAGTCAATACACCTATGTAAATACAGCCACCTCAGGTTTGCTTTATGATGGTCTTCTGGATTGGCGTCAGGAACATGACCTTGATTTCCTTATTGGAGGGAGTATGATGAAAATGAAAAGTAATGTACTTATTTCAGAAACCAGAAATACCGTTGGAAAATTCTTTGGCTGTAAGGCTGAAAATGTAGCTTTGGTACCCAATTTTTCCATTGGACTCAATTTATTATTGGAAGGAATGGGAGGCAAAAGAAATGTATTGTTGTTGGAAGGGGATTATCCTTCCGTTAATTGGCCTTTTGAGAATAGGGAGTGTACCACCTACTATGTAAAGGTCACCGAGGGTTTGGAGGAAGATATTTATAACAATATCAAATCCAAGAACATCAATGTTCTGGCCCTAAGCTTGGTGCAATGGTTAAATGGCATCAAAGTTGATCTGGAATTCTTAAGGAATTTAAAAATGAAGTTCCCTGATCTCTTGATCATAGCGGACGGTACTCAATATTTGGGTACCGATATTTTTAATTTTGAGGATTCAGGAATAGATGTTGTAGGTGGCAGTTCCTATAAATGGCTTCTTGGAGGATACGGAAACGGATTTATGTTATTTGCAGATGAAACAGCTGCCAAATTTACTTGTCGCTCTGTTGGTTTTAATTCGGCAAATGCGTATTTGAATGGCAAAGATAAGGTGTCCTTCGCAAAACAATTTGAGCCTGGACATTTGGATACATTTAATTTTGGGAGTTTAAATTATTCTCTAGGGTTTCTATCGGGCATTGGTATGGAGACTATTTCGGACCAAATTAAAAAGCTATCTAAAAAGGCAAAAATGGAGTTTGGGAATTTAGGGCTATTAGAAGATTCCGTTGTAAAGCGAAAAGAACATAGTTCTATTTTTAATATTTCGGCAAATAAGGATATATATGCTAAATTATTGGAGAAGGATGTGATTTGTGCCCAGCGGGGAAACGGTATTCGTTTAAGTTTTCATTTCTACAATACAGAAAATGAGATAGATAAGATTATAGGAATCCTTAAGGAAAAATAGTAAATGTTAATTTCTTAGGAATTTTGCCCTGTTAAATTATTAAAGTAGGTCAATTGTTAAACTTATTTTAAGAAAATGATAAAAATGACATTGGTCATTGGTAATGAGGGATTTAATGATGTAATTTTGCACTTTAATCTAAAATTTAGAGGTTATGGGAATTACAAAACAATATTTAAAGAGTAAGCCAGTATGCAAGGTAACTTTTTCAGTTCCTGCAGAAGATGCCAAGAAGGTTGCGGTTGTAGGAGATTTTAATAATTGGAGCCCAAAAGGTAGTGCACTTAAGAAATTGAAAAATGGAACCTTCAAGGGGACTTTCGATTTACCTAAAGAACAAACATATGAATTTAAGTATATAGTGGATGGTAATTTCATTAACGAGGCTGAGGCTGATCGTTACCAATGGAATGAATTCGCTGGTGCTGAGAATTCAGTTTTGGAATTGTAATTATTTATATCTGATACCATTGATATTTAACTTCAATGGTATCAGATTAATGAGAATATTTATTTATCATCGTTCCTTTAGAACTTATTTTTCTACAGTAACCCCTTTCCAAAATGCGATTCTTCCCTGAATCGATTTCGCTAGATCGCTTATTTCCGGATAATACCAAGCCGCATCATTGTTCTTTGCACCATCCACCATTAATTATAATAAGAAGCAGAACCTTTCCAAGGGCATATAGTGTGGGTTGTGCTAGGGGAAAAATACTCCGTTTTAATACTATCGGCAGGAAAATAATGGTTGTTCTCAATAACAATGGTATCATCACTTTCCGCAATTATCTTACTATTCCAGATGGCCTTCATTGTTTTGGTTTTTAATGTTGTTCATATAAATTTTTCTTTTGGGGATATTCCTTAATTCTATTCTTTTATCAGGATATAATTCTTAAAATACTTCTTGGAATCCGTGAAGGCATTCAAAACTTTTAAGCCGGCCTCATTTGCCAAGTTGGTAATGTCACTATCATCATATTTCTGGGAAATCTCGGTATGGATTGTTTCCCAAGCCTCAAAATTAACGACTAAGTCAATAGATTTTATATGGATTTCTTGTGCTTCTTTGGATACCAAATAACTTTTCGCCGTACCAGTTTGCGGATCATAGGTTTCCCAATGCAAAAATTTGTCCAATTCAAAATTCCCTTGCAATTCCGAATTTATTCTCTTTAGTAAATTTTTATTGAAGGCTTCCGTAATTCCGGCCGGATCGTTATAGGCATCCAAGATGGTCTGTGGATTTTTTTTCTGATCGCAACCCAGTAAGATCATATCATCAATTTCCATAGATCTTTCTAACTCCGACAGGAATCCAAGAGCTTGGTCATGCAATAGATTTCCAATATTGGAACCTAGGAAAAGGATTATATTCCTGGAATTCCCTTCCTTTCTTATGGCTTTTAGGGTTTCAATATAAGTGCCCTGTCTTGTCTCAACATTTACGGTTGGGTAATCCAAGGAAAGGGAAGTTTCCAATTGGTCCAGGGCATTTTGGCTAATATCGATAGGAATATATTTAAAATCTATTCCGGTACCCGATAATTGCTCTAATAATATTTTGGTTTTGGTGCCATCACCAGCCCCAAGTTCCAATAAATTTATGCTAGTGGTTTCTTTTGCAAACAGGGCCGTTATTTGAGCTTTATTCAAATCCAATATGTTGTATTCACAACTGGTTAAATAATACTCTGGCATATTCATAATTTGCTGAAAAATCTTATCACCTTTATGGTCGTAGAAATATTTTGAGGATAAGTGCTTTGGGAAATCCGTTAGGCCGTTATATACATCCTTTTGGAATTTAGTGTCAAGTGCTGTTATTGTTTGTTGTTCCATAAATTATTGTTATTTGGCCAATCTAATCCCTGTAAATTGCCATCGTAGATTGGTCGGAAAGAAATTGCGATATGTGTGCCTTGCATGTTTTGCTGGTGTGGCAATAGAACTACCTCTAAGCACCTTCTGGTTTACCATAAACTTGCCATTGTATTCGCCAAGGGCGCCGCTCGCTTTTTTATAATTTGGATAAGGTAAATAGGCGCTTTCCGTCCACTCCCATCTTTTGCCCCAATTAAAATATTGGGAGGCTATTTCCCATTCAAATTCTGTTGGTAAGCGACAGTTTTTCCATTGTGCATAAGCATAAGCCTCAAAATAGGATATGTGGGTAATGGGCGCTTCCCAGTCTATGCTTTGCAGTCCATTTAAGGTGTAATTGTGCCAATCATCATCTATTTGGTGCCAATAGAGCGGGGCGTTGATTTGATTGTTCTTAACCCAATCCCATCCTTCGGCATGCCATAGGTCAAATTTTTTATAAGCATTATCCTCCATAAAAGCTAGGTATTCCAAATTGGTCACCAACTTATTGGATATGGAAAATGGTTGGAGATACACCTTATGAAAGCCTAGTTCATTGTCATAACAAAATTCATCGGAATTATGTCCAATACTATAGATGCCCTCAGCAATTTTTACCCATTCCTGATTGTAATCATCAGGGATATGTTCTTTGTGGGAAGACGAAAATACTGGCAAAAGTGGATTATTGCCAAGTATATATTTAATATCCGTTAATAATAATTCCTGATGTTGTTTTTCGTGATGGATGCCTATTTCGACCAATTCCTCAATCTCCCTCGTTATTCCCTGATCTAAAAACAGCTTCATGTTTTGTGTAACATGGGTCCTGTACTCATAAACTTTGGCAACCGAAGGTCTGGAAAGGTTGCCGCGATCGGCACGAATTACTCTTTTGCCTACCGTTTCATAATAGCTATTGAAAACAAATGAAAAGTTGGAATCGAATGATTTGTAGTCGTGAAAGTGTTTTTTGAGGATGAATTCTTCAAAAAACCATGTGGTATGGCCCAAATGCCATTTTGGGGGAGAAACATCTACTATAGGCTGTACCACATAATCCTCAATTTCCAGAGGCTTGCATATGGTTTCAGTATGCTTTCTAGTTTCTAAAAAAAAATCAGTTATCTGACCTGTAAGGACCATATCAATATTTATCCCTAAATTAAGAAATGTACGCGACTTATGATTAACCCAAAAAAACAGGGAATTAACCCGTTTCATTTTGTAACAGGTTTTTGACTATCACTGAGAATTAGTCTAGAAAAAAAGTTTTCCTTACACTTCTACTGAGGAATAATGTTTTAAATGGCTACTACTGCTTTAATATGTGGGTGCGGGTCGTATTCCAACAAACTAAAATCTTCAAATTTAAAGTCGAAAATGTCCTTTACATTAGGATTTAAAACCATTTTTGGCAAAGGCTTGAGGGGACGACTTAATTGCAGGGCAACTTGTTCAAAATGGTTGTTGTAGATGTGTGCATCGCCAAAGGTATGAATGAATTCGCCAGGTTGCAATCCGCAAACCTGTGCCATCATTAAGGTGAATAGGGCATAGGATGCAATGTTGAACGGAACACCTAAAAATATATCTGCACTTCTTTGATATAATTGACAGGACAATTTTCCGTCGGCAACATAAAATTGAAAAAATGCATGACATGGGGGCAATGCCGCTTTGCCATTGGCGACATTCTCCGAGAATGATAATGAGGTGTCTGGTAGAACACTCGGGTTCCATGCGGAAACCAACATACGACGACTGTTGGGATTGGTTTTAAGGGAGTTTACGACTTCTTTTATCTGATCTATCTCGTCACCATTCCAATTGCGCCACTGATATCCATAAACAGGACCTAAATTACCGTTTTCATCGGCCCATTCATTCCAGATCCTAACACCGTTTTCTTGTAAATAAGTAATATTGGTATCTCCTTTTAGAAACCAAAGTAATTCGTGGACAATGGATTTTAGGTGTAGTTTTTTTGTGGTTACCATGGGAAAGCCATCCGCTAAATCAAAGCGCATTTGATAGCCAAATACACTTTTGGTGCCCGTTCCGGTCCTATCTCCTTTTTGGGTTCCATTTTCCAATACATGGTTTAGTAAATCGTGATATTGCTTCATATGCCTTAGCCTTGTTAATCTCCAAAAAGGAGGGAGTATAGTTTAGATTTTAGTCTAAAAAATTGTCTAGCAAAATTAGGTAAATCTACCTTGGGTACGATGTTCTAAGGTTTGAAGTTATTAAATTTTATTAACGGGAAATAATGCGAATATTTCCGTGTTCAGCAAATCTCTGGATTTGTTTTTTTTTACTCACTTAGTGAGATTTGAATGCTCTGCACTTGTCCGCCTAAACGGAACGGGCAGGCCTGCCGTTCCGTTCAGGCTGGATTCGAACTACTTTTAGTAGTTTCCTTTCGATGCCTCATGGGCGGGCTTGCCTTGAGGTAATTGACTTATCCCAAAATCATTCCCGCTATAGTAGCGGAAAGTAAAGAGGCGATAGAACCTCCCAGTACTGCTTTCATGCCAAATTCGGACAAGGTTTTTCGCTGACCTGGCGCCAAGGAACCTATGCCCCCTATCTGAATTCCAATAGAGGCGAAATTGGCAAAGCCACATAACATATAAGTGGCCATGATAATTGATTTGTTGAATGAGAAATGAGTACTGTTGGCTATATTTTTTAGTTCTGCCAATTGTATGTACCCAATGAATTCACTGGCAGCCAATTTAATGCCCAAAAGTTGCCCCATCAGCATAATATCTGTGGAATCTACTCCGATAAGCCACATAAGAGGAGCAAATATGGTCCCCAGTATGGCTTCCAAAGAAAACTTCTCATAAGGTGAATTGGAGGCGATCCATGGGTTTAGGTCCGTAATATCGCCTGTCCAATTTAATATACCATTTATCATGGCAATAAAAGCAACAAATACTAAAAGCATAGCGCCGACATTTACCGCTAATTTTAAGCCCTCTGTAGTTCCGTTGGATATGGAGTCTAGTATATTGGAACCAATTTTTTCATTGGAAACATGTACCTCAGTGTTTATTTCTTCGGTTTGAGGATATAAAATTTTGGAGATAACAATGGCACCTGGTGCTGCCATAACCGATGCGGCCAAAAGGTGTTTGGCGAACTGTAGCCTAAGGATGGGATCGTCTCCTCCCAAAAAGCCAATATACGCAGCTAGAACGGCGCCGGCCACAGTGGCCATGCCGCCTATCATGACCAAAAGTATTTCGGACCTAGTCATCTTTTCCAAATAGGCCTTTATTAGTAAGGGAGCTTCCGTTTGTCCTAAAAAAATATTACCGGTAACACTTAAACTTTCTGCACCCGAAATCCCTAGTGTTTTGGTTAATAACCATGCCAATGCCTGAACTACTTTTTGTATTATTCCCAGATAGAACAAAACTGAGGTAAGTGCAGAAAAGAAGATAATGGTCGGCAGGACCTGAAATGCAAAAATAAATCCAAAGGTATCCATGTCCACTACCAATCCTTCAAAAAGAAATTTACTGCCTGCTCTGGTAAAATCTAAAATACTGACAAAAATTTCCCCGCCAAACTCAAAAATTTTCGAAACAAAACTAAGGTCAAATCGATACCCAAAAGCATTAAAGCCTATTTTGTCACCAATAAGAATGCAAATGGCCAGCACAAGTTGGATAAAGAGTCCAATTCCTGCTGTTTTCCAATTGATAGCTTTTTTGTTGTTACTGAAAAGGTAGGCAATAAAAATCAAGGATAACATTCCTAAAATCCCTCTCCAAATACTTTGAAAAGATATGCCTTGATTGGGTATGATTTCCAAGCTGCTCTGTAACAGGTTGGGGTTGGGTATTTCTTGGGCGAAGGATGGAAAAGCTATAAAGCAGAAAACAAATAACACCCAAAGTTTATTTCTCATCCAATAATTATTACAGGTAATTTATTTGCGTTTGGAGATTTCATCCCTAAGTTTAGCGGCTTTTTCGTAGTCTTCACTGGCAACGGCCTTGTCCAGCTCCGCATACAATTCTTCGAGGCTAAGTTCTTTGTAGCCATCTGAAGCCCCGGTATTTATTTCTACGGTTTCTCCTTCTTGAAGTATTTCGTCAACCATAATACTGTCGTCAGAATCTTCTTTGTCCTTCTCTTTTGAAGAAAATTTCAGGAAGATACCAGCTTTGTCCAGAATGGTTTTATAGGTAAAAATAGGGGCATTGAACCTTAATGCCAAAGCAATGGCATCACTTGTCCTAGCATCTATGATTTCCTCTATTTTATCGCGTTCACAAATTATGCTCGAATAAAAAACCCCGTCTACCAGTTTGTGGATGATAACCTGCTTTATAACGATATCAAATCGGTCCGCAAAATTTTTAAAAAGGTCGTGCGTAAGCGGTCTTGGCGGCTTAATTTCCTTCTCCAGGGCAATGGCTATGGATTGGGCCTCAAAAGCACCAATGACGATAGGTAGTTTGCGGTCACCATCAACTTCATTCAATATAAGGGCATAGGCACCATTTTGCGTTTGGCTATAGGATATCCCTTTTATTTTTAATCTAACTAAACTCATAGAAATTTATCAACTAAAAAAGGCTGTTCAAAATACTGGACAGACCAAGTATATTTGAGCAGCCCTTTAAGGGGCACAATTTAACAAAAATTAAGCGTTTTGTGCCTTAAATTCCTTTAATTTTTCGATTAGCTTAGGAACAACTTCAAAAGCATCACCTACAATACCGTAGTCGGCGGCCTTAAAAAATGGGGCCTCAGGGTCTGTATTTATGACTACTTTTACTTTGGAAGAGCTAACACCTGCTAAATGTTGAATGGCTCCGGAGATACCAATGGCAATGTATAAATTGCTGGCTACCGGTTTTCCTGTTTGGCCAACATGTTCTCCATGAGGTCTCCATCCAAGGTCAGATACAGGTTTGGAACATGCTGTTGCCGCTCCCAATACTTCCGCTAATTCCTCTATCATTCCCCAGTTTTCCGGGCCTTTAAGTCCTCTTCCTCCTGATACCACTATGTCCGCATCAGCTATAGTGGCCTTTCCGGCTACTTTGTCAATTTCTACGGATTTGGTAGTAAACAAATCGTCGGCCAAGCTGGGGTCAAAGCCTTCAACTACGGCAGTAGCCTTGTTTTCTTTGCTTCCAAAGGCATTGTTGGAAACTCCAATAATTTTAACTTCAGAACTAATCTCGGTAAAAGCAAATCCCTTATTACTGAAAACCGTTCTTTTAACTTTAAAGGGATTAGTACTTTCCGGTGCCGAAACTACGTTGGGCACATATCCGGCCTTTAATTGGGCTGTTAAAATAGGAGCTAAAAATTTAGTGTCCGCACTGGAGCTAAGAATAATCACCTTTGCACTTTCTTTTTGCGCAGCCTGATTTACAACTTCCGCAAATGCTTTTGCGTTAAAGGTTTTAAGACGGTCATTAGAGACGTTCAAGACCTTGGAGATGCCAAAGTCACTTAGGCTTTCCGCTTCATTGGCGTTAATTGATATTGCTGTAGCAGTAGTGCCCATTTGTTTCGCTACCTCATATGCGTAGGAGGCCACCTCATGGGCATTCTTTTTGAATTTCCCGTTTTCGGATTCTGTATATACTAAAACTGACATAATTTTTAATTTTTTATATATGCGCCTAGTGTCAAAGTTGTAATGTTACTGGGCATTGTTATTTTTTTCTTTATAATTATGACAATAGTGCTATTAAAGTCTTTGTCATTGTTGGAAGCTCTTAAAAGAAAGGTAACTTTATATTACCTTCGCTTCGTTGTGCAATAGATTGATCAATTCGTCTATATTGTCGGCATCCACCAATTTAACTTGGCCTTTAGGTGCTGGCTTCTCAAATTTAACGTCGTCTGTTGATTTGTTGGCCGAAATTGGTTCAACTACATTTAATTTCTTTTGTCGTGCCATCATGATTCCTCTCATATTGGGAATTCTTAAGTCACTTTCGGCAACTAAACCTTTTTGCCCGCCAATTACCAATGGCAATATGGTCGTTATTTTTTCTTTTCCACCATCGATCTCCCTCATAGCTGTGGCATTGTTACCCTCTATGTCCAAACTAATACAAGTATTGACGAAATTCATTCCTGACAAAGAAGCTAAGATTCCTGGAACCATTCCACCATTGTAATCAATAGATTCCCGTCCTGCGATCACAAGGTCGTATTCTCCGTTTTTTACGATTTCTGCCAACTGCTCGGCTACATAATATCCATCGGTAGGAATGGCGTTTATGCGTATGGCTTCGTCTGCACCTATGGCAAGGGCCTTTCTTATGGTTGGCTCGGTATTAGCCTCGCCTACAGTGGCTACATGCACGGTAGCACCTTGTTTCTCTTTAAACCACATAGCACGGGTAAGACCAAATTCGTCATTGGGATTAATAACAAATTGAACCCCATTGGTGTCAAACTTTGTGTCTCCGTCAGTGAAGTTTATTTTGGAAGTAGTGTCGGGGACATTACTTAGGCATACTAAAATTTTCATAAATTAATATTTTGTTGACCGTTAATTAAGAAATGGAGGCTAAGATACTTAATAATTTTTAAAAATACTATGCATGCATAGTATTTTTTTGAAGTATTTTTAATTATGAACCACTTAATTTTGACATATTATTTCCTATTTTTGCTTGCGCTTTTAGCATTTTAATATAAAGATTCCATTTTACAGATGAAAACACTACAGTTTAGGGAGGCTATACAAGAAGCAATGTCCGAGGAGATGAGGAAAGACGAGTCCATTTATTTAATGGGTGAGGAAGTTGCTGAGTATAACGGAGCTTATAAGGCTTCTAAGGGAATGTTACAGGAGTTTGGACCGGAAAGGATAATAGATACCCCGATATCCGAGCTTGGGTTTTCCGGTATAGGTGTGGGTTCTGCTATGATTGGCAATAGACCAATTATAGAGTTTATGACCTTTAATTTTGCTTTGGTCGGGATAGATCAGATTATCAATAACGCTGCTAAGATTAGGCAAATGTCCGGGGGGCAATTTAATTGCCCAATAGTATTTCGGGGTCCTACTGGGTCAGCTGGACAATTAGGAGCAACCCATTCACAGGCATTTGAGAGTTGGTTTGCCAACTGTCCTGGACTTAAGGTGGTAATTCCTTCAAACCCAAAAGATGCCAAGGGCTTGTTGAAATCTGCAATTCGCGACAATGATCCGGTAATATTTATGGAGTCTGAACAAATGTACGGCGATAAAGGGGAGGTTCCAGAAGGTGAGTTTACTATCCCATTGGGAGTTGCTGATATTAGGAGGGAAGGTACGGATGTTACCATCGTATCATTCGGTAAAATTATTAAAGAAGCGGATAAAGCGGCCGAAGAATTGGCCAAAGAAAATATAAGCGTAGAAATTATTGATTTGCGTACAGTTAAGCCATTGGACTATGAGGCGGTTTTAAAATCGGTAAAGAAGACCAATAGATTGGTTATTTTGGAGGAAGCTTGGCCTTTTGGCAATGTTGCCACTGAAATTACTTATCATATTCAGGCCAACGCATTTGATTATTTGGATGCGCCTATAGTGAAGATCAACACAGCAGATACTCCAGCACCATATTCTCCAGTATTGTTGGCGGAATGGTTGCCAAATTATGAAGATGTTGTAAAGGCGGTTAAAAAAGTATTGTACAAGTAAACCGTATCTTAAATTAGACTATTAGCTTCGTTAACTTATGGTTGACGAAGCTTTTATATTATAAATCAATTTAAATAGGTAAGAATAGTACGTAGGTTACGTCTATTGGTTCGGTTCTCAAATTTAACGGAAAGGAACTATATTTTTAGAAGTCCGTTTATATTATAAAATGACAAGAAACCTTATAATCTTTTTTTTATTTATAGTTCAATTATCCATATCCCAGACTAAAGTTGGCGGTATAGTACTGGACGAAATGGGCGAACCTGTTGCCTTTGCCAATGTTTTGTTCAAGGATTCTTCGGAAGGGACCATTACCAATGATAATGGGCGGTTTTATATGGAATCAGACAATACCTATACGACCTTATTGGTGTCTTTTATTGGTTATGAAACCAAAGAAATAACCCTTACATCAAAAGTCACCTACAATATGAATATTGTACTGGCAGAGTCCAGTGAGCAGTTGGATGAGGTGGTAGTTTATTTTGGCAAAACTGACAAGAAAAATAATCCAGCCATAGATATCCTAAAAAAAATATGGGCCAAAAAGCGGAAAAATGGGGTCCATATGTTTAAACAATATCAGTTTGACAAATACGAAAAGGTAGAGTTTGACCTGAATACTATAGATAGTGCCTTAATGAAAAGTAGGGTTTTTAGGGGGCTTGAATTTGTTTTTAATGATTTGGATACCTCACGGATAACAGGGAAGACCTATTTGCCAATTTTTTTGAACGAAACCTTCGCCAAGGTATATGGCAACAATGAGACGGGCGCGGTAAAGGAAGATGTGCTTGGCAGCAAGAATTCGGGATTTAACAATAATCAGGCAATAATTGCTTTTATAGCCGATTTGTATTCCGATTACGATATATATAATAATTATTTGAAATTTTTCGATAAGAGTTTTACCAGTCCCTTGTCTAAAACCGGTGTTGATACCTATAACTATGTCTTGGCAGATAGTGCCTATATAGATAACAAATGGTGCTATAATATTATCTACTATCCGCGTAGAAAGAATGAATTGACCTTTAAAGGTGACTTTTGGGTGAATGACACTACTTATGCGGTGAAGAATATAAATTTAGCCGTTACCAAAAGTGCCAATATTAACTGGGTCAAGGAGATTTATATTGAACAGGAGTTTGATGTGGTCAATGATTCCGTTTTTCTGTTGACCAGGGATTATATGTTGTCCGATTTCAGCTTTAATAAAAAAGAAAATTCACGGGGGGTATATGGTAAGAGGACTACGGTCTACGGGGACTATAAATTTGATCAGCCCAAGCCAAATGAATTTTACAGGGCAAAAACTGATCCCTTTGACCCGCTGGTCTTAAACAAGGAAGATGATTTCTGGGCAACCAATAGGTTAGAGTCTTTAAATGCTGATGAAAAAGGGATATATAAATTGTTGGATACCTTAAAAACGGTGCCCAAATTTAAAAGCTACTATAATATAGTGAGTATCTTGGGTTCCGGCTTTGTGGAGATAGATAAGTGGAATTTGGACCTGGGTGATGTTTATAGTGTTTTTGGCTACAATGAAGCGGAAGGGATACGTCTCAGGGCAGGGGCAAGAACCTATTTTGGACAAAATGATCCATGGCGACTTCAAGGTTACGTTGCCTATGGTTTTGGGGACGATAAATTTAAGTATGGAATTTCCGGGAAATGGCTGGTGGATAAGAAATCCAGGTTTATAATTTCAGGTGGTAAACGTAGGGATATAGAACAATTGGGAATAAGTTTAACGGCCACTAACGATGTCTTAGGAAGGAGTATAGCCTCATCCTCTGTGTTTACTGTGGGTTCCAATGATAGGCTTACCAATATTGATCTTAGCACTTTTAACTTGGAAATGGAGCCTGTCACTAATTTTAGGATAGGGGTAGGGGGTTCCTATAGAACACTTAGTTCTGCCTTGCCGAATGCCTTTAATCTAGATTATATAGACCCTTCTTCACCCACAGGTTTATCTTCAGAAATTAATCAATTTGATCTCTCTACAATTCTAATATACACTCCCGGAAAAAGAACCATAGGCAATGGGGTGGAAAGAAGGGATGTGAATGATAACTACAGTACCTTGTTTTTATCCTATACCAACGGAATTAAAAACTTTATTGATAGTGATTTCGATTATAAAAAGGTGCAATTTAGTTATACCCAACCTTGGCAAGTTGGAGGTATTGGAAGATTGCTAAGTACGGTGGAAATTGGTAAAACTTACGGAGAGGTGCCATTGGGCTTGCTTAATGCCATACCTGGAAACCAAACCTTTTTCTCCGTGTACAATACCTTTTCCAATCTTGATTTTTACGAATTTGTAACCGATACCTATGTATCGGCCCATTTGGAACACAACTTTAATGGTAGGTTCCTTTCTCGAATTCCTTTTATGAGAAACTGGAATTTGAGAGAAATAGTTGGTCTAAGGGGTGTTTGGGGCGAACTTTCGGACGAAAATAAGGCCTTGAGCTCACCGGCAAACATTCCGTTGATGGCACCAAATGATAAGATATATTGGGAGTACTCCGTGGGTGTTGGCAATATATTGAAGATATTAAGAATAGATTTTAACTTTAGGGGCAATTATTTGGAAAACCCCGGTGCTAGGTCTTTTGGGGTAACGGGATCTTTCGGATTTCACTTCTAATGTATTTAATTGTCCGTTACCTGATATTATTTTGTTATTTTAGAAAATTGTAAGATTAAACATAACCATATGAGCAGTGAAGAAATTACGTCGTTCGATGTATTGATTGAAATACCAAAAGGGAGTAGGAATAAGTATGAATACGATTTTGCCTTAAAGAAGATAAGATACGATAGAATGATTTTTTCATCCATGATGTATCCTGCTGATTATGGCTTTGTGCCGGAAACTCTGGCCTTGGACGGCGATCCATTGGACGTGCTGGTTTTGGTTACGGAAGCAACGTTTCCTGGATGTGTTATGGAAGTTAAACCTATTGGTGTCTTTCACATGACTGATGAGAAAGGCCCGGATGAAAAGGTAATTTGTGTGCCGGTATCAGATCCGATTTGGAACAAAATCAATGATTTAAATGAATTAAATCCGCATTTAATAAAGGAAATAGAACATTTCTTTAAGGTTTATAAGGATTTGGAAAAGAAAAAAGTCGATGTTGGTGGATGGGGAGAGCAACAAGAAGCTAGGGAAATTGTAGCAAAATGTATACAAAGGTTCAAGGATAGCGATGTGCCAAAACAAGATGTAAGCATAAAGTATTAAACCTTAATTTTTTAAAAAGTCAAAAAGCAATATCATGGAAGTGATATTGCTTTTTTTATTCTCCCATATTTTACTATTTTTGCCCCTCAAATTATATAACAAACAATCAAACAAATGGAATCAATAATTATTTACTTGCCAATAATTATGGCATTGGTAGGTCTTGCTTTTATGGCGGTAAAAAGGTCTTGGGTATTAAAGCAGAATGCTGGAGATGGAAAAATGAAAGAAATTTCAGATTATATCTATGAAGGGGCCTTGGCTTTTCTTAAGGCAGAATATAAATTATTGACCATCTTCGTTATAGGGGCCAGTATTGCATTGGCTGCAATTTCATTTATAGTACCTACTACACATATTCTTATAGTAGTAGCTTTCATTTTTGGAGCATTCTTTTCTGCACTGGCGGGTAATATGGGAATGAAAATAGCAACAAAAACTAATGTTAGAACAACACAGGCTGCTCGTACCAGTTTGCCACAGGCATTAAAAGTTTCCTTCGGTGGAGGAACTGTCATGGGACTTGGAGTTGCAGGTTTGGCCGTATTGGGTTTAACAACTGCTTTTATACTCTTATTTCACTTCTTTATGAACGGTACATGGACTTCAACAGAAGACATGACGATAGTTCTTGAAACATTGGCAGGTTTTTCTTTAGGGGCAGAATCCATAGCCTTGTTCGCGAGAGTTGGTGGAGGTATTTATACCAAAGCGGCCGATGTAGGGGCGGATTTGGTTGGTAAGGTAGAGGCAGGAATTCCTGAGGATGATCCACGTAACCCAGCTACTATTGCAGATAACGTTGGTGACAATGTTGGGGATGTTGCAGGTATGGGGGCCGATTTATTTGGTTCGTATGTGGCTACCGTATTGGCGGCTATGGTGCTCGGAAATTACGTTATTAAAGACATGGGCGGTGCCATTCAGGATGCCTTTGGTGGAATAGGACCTATTTTATTGCCCATGGCCATTGCTGGCTTTGGAATTATTTTTTCCATTATAGGAACAATGTTGGTTAAAATAAAAAACAACGATGCCAAGGAAAAGGAAGTGCAAGGTGCCTTGAATATTGGCAACTGGGCTTCTATAGCGTTAACCTTGATTGCCTGCTTTGTGTTGGTAAAGTATATGCTGCCAGAAACCATGCAAATGGAGTTTTTTGGTGAAGGGTTAAAGGATATTTCTTCCATAAGGGTGTTTTATGCCACTGTTATTGGTTTGGTTGTAGGTGGGGTTATTTCCTCAGTTACTGAATATTATACAGGATTGGGTACAAAGCCGGTAATGGCCATAGTGCAAAAATCCAGTACTGGTGCCGGAACCAATGTTATTGCCGGTTTAGCAACGGGGATGATTTCTACATTTCCAACTGTTCTAATATTCGCTGCGGCAATTTGGTCTTCCTACGCCTTGGCAGGTTTTTATGGGGTAGCATTAGCAGCTTCAGCAATGATGGCTACTACAGCCATGCAATTGGCTATTGATGCGTTTGGACCTATCTCTGATAATGCCGGTGGTATTGCGGAAATGAGTGAGCAAGATCCTATTGTAAGGGAACGTACAGATATATTGGATTCCGTAGGGAATACCACGGCAGCTACAGGAAAGGGATTTGCAATTGCCTCTGCTGCATTGACTTCATTGGCCTTATTCGCAGCTTATGTAACCTTTACAGGTATCGACGGAATTAACATTTTTAAGGCACCAGTTCTTGCCATGTTGTTTGTAGGAGGCATGATTCCAGTAGTTTTTTCGGCATTGGCCATGAATTCTGTAGGTAAAGCGGCTATGGATATGGTTTACGAAGTGCGTAGACAGTTCAAGGAAATTCCTGGTATTATGGAGGGTACAGGAAAACCTGATTATGCCAAGTGTGTGGATATTTCTACCAAGGCGGCCCTTCGCGAAATGATGTTGCCAGGAATTCTGACCATTGGCTTCCCTATAGCAATTGTTCTTTTAGGTAAATTGGTTTATGGAAGCGACAATCAGATGATTGCTGAAATGTTGGGTGGTTATATGGCAGGGGTTACCGTTTCTGGTGTACTTTGGGCCATATTCCAAAATAACGCCGGTGGTGCTTGGGATAACGCAAAGAAATCTTTTGAAGCTGGTGTTGAAATTAACGGTGAAATGACTTATAAGGGATCGGATGCCCATAAAGCAGCTGTAACAGGGGATACGGTTGGTGATCCATTTAAGGATACCTCAGGTCCTTCGATGAACATTCTTATTAAACTTACCTGTTTAATAGGGTTGGTAATTGCCCCCATATTAGGAGGTCATGCTGAGACAGGATTGACAGAGCAAGATGTACAGATGGAAATGAATGTGAAATCCCCGGAATTGGCTCAAGCCGTTATTACCTATACCACAACAGTAAATGGTGAGACCAAAAAAGAGGAGAAAACGTTTAAAGGAACGGCTGAAGAAGTAAAGGTCCAGCTGGAAGCTTTTGAAAATACTACAGTAAAATCCAATAAGAACGGAAGTAAAGTCGTAATAGAAAAGGTAGAGATTAATAAGTAAGTTGTATAACTTATTTTTTGGTATTATCTTAAAAACCCCGTTGATCGGGGTTTTTACTTTTAGGGTTGTTAATACGTTACGGTAAATGGATTATCATGATTTAAGCACATTGGGTATTGCCTTTGGATTAGGGCTGCTGGTAGGTCTTCAGCGTCAGAAAGCCAATAGTGAAATGGCAGGGGTAAGGACATTTACCCTTATTGCCGTTTTGGGTGTATTGGCGGGATTCTTAAGTAGGGATTATCAAAATCCGTTTATTTTACCGGTTCTCGGTATAGCTGTAACCGGTTTACTGATAGTTGCCAACATAATTAAATTAAAGACATTTACTAATCCGGATATTGGACAGACAACGGAAGTGGCTGCCTTGATGATGTTTGCTATAGGAGCTTATTTGGTGATGGGCGATAGGGTTTTGGGTGTAATAATGGGTACTTCCATGGCAGTGCTACTCTATGTAAAGGAAAGATTGCATGGATTTATAGATAAACTACAGGAAAAGGATCTGGCGGCCATAATGACCTTTGCTGGTATATCATTGGTGGTGCTGCCTATTCTGCCAAATAAAACCTATGGACCATATGAGGTGCTAAATCCTCAAAACATTTGGTTAATGATAACCCTTATTGTAGGGTTGAGCATCTTAGGGTATTTTATTTATAAGTTCGTAGGAAAGAAAGTTGGAATTATTTCAAATGGTGTTTTAGGAGGCTTGATTAGCAGCACGGCAACTACAGTAAGTTATGCCCGTAAAACTAGAGATACTGCATCTATAAGCAAAATGGCAGCCTTTGTAATTACAACTGCTTCGGCAATTGCTTTAGCTAGGGTAATGGTGGAAGTGGGTGTAGTAGTGCCGGAAAAAGTGCCTGAAATGCTACTGCCTTTATTGTTGGAATTTGTGGTTATGGCCGTTGTATGCGTTGGATTGTTTTACAGTATAAATAAAGATTCGGATACTGATAGAATGCCAGAGCCAAATAATCCCGCCCAGTTTAAAAGTGCATTGATCTTTGGATTGCTTTATGGTGCTATTTTATTGGCCGTAGCATTTGCCAAGGAGGAGTTCGGGAACGAGGCTTTGTATCTGGTTGCAATCATTAGCGGGTTAACGGATGTAGATGCCATTACCCTTTCTTTGTCCCAACTTATAAAAACCGAAACATTGAACACATCCACTGGCTGGCGACTTATTCTTATTGCCTCCATGTCCAATTTAGCTTTTAAGGGGGTTGTGGCTAGCGTGTTGGGAAGTAAACAGTTAGGGCGATGGATCGCAATTGCCTTCGGAATTGCTATTACTGCAGGAGTGTTATTAAGGATCAATCCCAAAAGTTGTGTGTGAATTGAAATAGGAGTCCGATCTTTGCAAGAAAACGATCGGCATTGGAATTATCTTTGGACCTATTAAAGCTTATACTACCAGAACTATTAATAACGCACTTC
>Ga0163215_100240_pt1 | contig 126009 bp, 121 predicted proteins | sample SynspAceP_FD_185934 | JGI IMG/M metagenome (GOLD analysis project Ga0163215, IMG submission 185934) | Saline lake microbial communities from Ace Lake in Antarctica - Synechococcus sp. Ace-P (Hybrid Assembly) | ecosystem: Environmental > Aquatic > Non-marine Saline and Alkaline > Saline | place...
GAGGGCCGAAGCAATTGGTTAAATTTTCTTCGTAAGAAACTCTCATTCTCGATTCCAAACCGGTTTTATCCCGGCACTCCATGACTCCCGTGTCCAACGAGATTGGTGCCTGAGTAGGGATGCTGGTCGACTATGTAAGCCGGAACAAACGCAGTCGAGCTCTGCAGAGGTGCCACTCGACAGGGGATATCTCGGTCGCCAGCGTCTTCCTGCAAAAGCGGTCCGCCAATGGTGCCGACGGTCCTCGGCGGATTTCGGCGGATTTCGGCGGATTTCGGTTCACCGAGGACGATTTTTCATCAAATCATGGGACACGGGAGCCATGCCTTGAAAAACCTCGAGCCTGGGGTCGGCGCACGCTTCGGTCGGATGAACCTGAATGCAAAGGTCGGTGCTTTGGTTCCCTGTCGTACAAGCCGACAGGGGATCGAGGCCCCATCAACTGATTTCAAATTTCAGAATTTTGTTTCGCGTGTGACAAGCACACGGGGGAACAAAATTGTGGGCAACTGACAGGCTTCCGAATTCGCATCCTGGCAGTCAAGATCGGTTTTCGACGGCCTAGTCAAACGGCTCATTCATTCAACAGATCACTCTCGGACCCTGTCACGGCGTTTCGGATGCCAATCCATTGAGCAACCGTAACAACTCCGCACGTACCTTCGGTTCAGCGTCGACGGCGAGGTAGCTGGACTTGGCTCGCCAGGTTTCATACCCGCCGAGGGCGTGTTGTTGCGGTGTGGGCAGGTAGCCGTTGTACCCGTTGGCTAACTCGATCGTGAACGTGGGTCGGAAGGGGCTGTTGGCTTTGATCGCCAGTCCGGTTTCGACGAAGGTCTCGCAGGGGGTCGTGACGATGGCGAGTCCGCCGATTCGGATCGCTTGCAGTTTGGCTTTCACCGTCGGTGGATACTCGATCAGGTCGAGCGTTTCACTTGCATAGATCAAACGTCGATCGTTCCACGGTCCGGGGCCCACCTCGGCGATCAAGCGTTTGGCGCGTGCGATTTCATCGGCGTCGGGGTGGCGGACGCCGAGTTCGATTTCGGTTTCTTGCATCGCCATCGGTACCCAATCTTCGTAGGCGATACGTTGATAGGCGACCGTCGCAGATGCGGCGACGTCGTTGGCGACCAATCGGATTTGCTCGAAGGGTTGTTGATGGGCGCTGCCTTCGAAAAAGTTGATGTTGTTGATGTCGCCGCTCGTGCCGTTCGTCATCGCGGCGACGAAAGGCGGCGAGTTGTCGCCCGCGTCGATCATGCGCGTGAACTGGCGAGCGAATTCGCCGAAGTAGTCCGCCGAGAGCGAGGCGGCGGGAACGCCACCGACATAGTGCAATGAGTAATTCGCCCAAAGCGCGATCGGGCGACCGTCGAGGGATTGCACCGCAAGCACGGGCACGTCGGGGTCGACCGGGCCGGCCGGTTGGAGCAGACTCGGGCTGTTCGCACTCGGGTTCATTCGCACGCGGTCGGTCCCGGAGTCAAAGGGATCGTCGATCGCAATCCCCGGGCGCAGGTACCAGCGGCGATTGAAGACTTGACGTGGGTTGTTCCCGATCGCCCATCCGATCCGGGCCGGTTCGAGTTGGGCGTGAGCCTGGATAATGCCCTCGGCAATGCGACTGGTCAGGAACTCGATGTAATCGTGTTCGACGAGACTCTGAAACGTCGGCGCGACCGAGACGGCGGTGTGCGTGTGCGTTGCCGAGCAGAGGATATGATCGGTCGGGATGCCGGTGGCCTTGGATGCGGCTTGTTTGGCAGCGTCGTAAATCTCGCGAGGGACCATGCAACTGTCGCAGGTGACCAACGCAATCCGAGTTTCGCCGTTGTCGAGGACGAGGCAGCGGGCGCGCAACCGATCATGGGCTTGGTCGGCCATGCGGTGCGTCATGCTGCCCGAGGAACTGACCGGGAATTTTTCCGGGGTGATGTCGATCGCAAAGGCACCGGCGCGGAAGACGCGATCAGTCGAGTCGGCGGCTGACAATCGATTCGGTGTGGATACCGAAACGGATATCAAGAAAACGAGGGCCGCGAGAATCGCCCTGTGAGGCGGGGAAACAAGCATCAATGCGAATGAGGGGCGAACGCGTGGGGCAGACCGATGGGGAGGTTTCATTGTGTTGCCTGGGTCGGGGTGTTCGGAAGCAGTCAACGTGATGTTGATCCTTTGAATTCCTCCGCAGTTTAACACCAAGTCGTCCAGTGCGTTGCGCACCACGCCGAGATACCGGCAGGTTTGTCTCGCGACATTCACCTTTCCCTCTCGGCGACAATTCCAGTTCCCCTTTTTCGCGGAATCGAGGTTGAGTTTCACAGCGAGCGTTTCCCGATTTAGCGACAATTAGAATTCCCCTTCCGGGTTTCGCAACCGCATCATCGCAATCCCTGCTTTCCAAGGAGATTGCGATAACCACGGACGGACAAGGTTACGAACTCAGGCGTTGGCTCGGCCAAGGCAGATCACTCAAAAACTCAGCTAGGATGGCTTCGATGAAGCCAAAAAGTCGTACCGGTCGGCGAGTCAACAAAAACGAATACGAAGCAGACTACGAGCGAGCACGTGAAAAGGCGACGACTGATCGTTCGCCATCACGGCGCTCCTCTCTGTTTGTACTTAGGCCGCGCCAGCGTGCGGATTCAGTAGTAGATGACCGGCTTCGCAGTGAATTTGATGCGAATGGTGACGCTAACAACAAGGGAGATATGTCTGGACTCAAACCAATCGCGGTGGATTGGGTAAGAAATTGCCTTCCGGAGTGACTCTGGGCAGTTTCAAGGCAGCTTAGCTGGACAGCGCCACTTTGTATCGGTTTGCCCGTAAATCGCTTGGTTTGCATTTAATTAGGCGTTTTGGCGTTAGCCACGGTTCTCGTGGGGAGAACCGTGGCTAACGCCAAAACGGCTAGTCCAAAGTGGCGCTGTCCAGTTAGGGTCTGCCCACGGCATCGCTTAGCCAACTGATTCGCTACTCAAAAGAAAAATCGAAGCACTCACCCCGAACTCCGCCGTTGCGGCCTTTGCTATTATTGCAACAGTCTCCGGCAAAGCCGGGAGGGTGAAGCCGGGAAGGTGAAGAAACCTGTCGCTTTCAACGCTTCCTAAAATCGGCACGATCTCCCGCACACACAGGCCGCGAAAACGAACCTCGCAAATTCTCAACCCGGTCGTAGTCGCCACACGATTTCAAATGATCATTGACAATCCCCATCGACTGCATGAACGCGTACGCCGTGGTCGGGCCGACGAATTTCCACCCGCGTCGTTTCAGTTCCTTGCTCATCGCGGTGGACTCCTCGGTGATCGCAACGACACCCGATCGCGATTGCAACACCGGATGCCGGGCCGGTTCATACTTCCAAAAAAACGCACCGAGTGATCCTTCGGCCTCACCCATCTCGATCGCAAGACCCGCATTATGAATCGTCGCTTCGATCTTGCCGCGATGCCGAATGATGCCCTCATTGCCCAACAACCGATTCACATCCCGTTTCGAAAACCGGGCGACTCGCTCGAATTCAAAATTCTGGAACGCGTCGCGAAACCCCTCTCGCCGCCGAAGGATCGTCAACCACGACAAACCACACTGAAAACCCTCCAAGCTAATTTTTTCAAACAAATGCCGGTCGTCCGCGATCGGCACGCCCCACTCCTCATCGTGGTAACGCCGGTATTCCGCATCCGCCCCGCACCACCAGCAACGTGAGCGCCCCGCATCATCCACATCGAGATCAGGCGGAATCGATAGAGGCGTTGATGGACTCATGATGCCGACTCGACACCGTCTCCTGACGGCAACAGCAAATCCCCCAACGCGCCAAAGATCCAACCACACACCACAATCGTGATCGGACCGAACACGATCGTCAGTAAGGGTTCGAACGGGCTCGCGAAATTTGCGAGCGACTCGGGCCAATACGACGTCGTCGAAACCGCCATCCACCCGATCACCAGCATCCCGATCGCCAACGACGCGATCGCCCCACGATTGCGAATCGCCGGGACGAGGATCCCGAGCAAGAATAGTCCCACGATTGCCGCACCGAGCACGCCCGACAACAACCACCAAATGTCCAGCGCACTCTCGGTTAATTGAACCAACGCCAGCGCCATCACCGTCCCCATCGCTCCCCATACGATCGTCGATGCCCGCAACACGACGACATGTTCCGCATCGATCGAATTGGGGCGAAACAATCGCTGGTAAAAATCGCTCATCACCAACGTCGCCGACGAATTCAGCGAAGTCGAAACGGTGCTCATCGCCGCCGCAAAAATCGCCGCGATCAACAAACCACGAACCCCCTGTGGCAAATGCGAGGCAATGAAATGAGGGAACACCCGGTCGCCGAGATCCCGGTCATCGAGTTCCGAGATCTTGGCCGCGAGCATCCCCGCGTACTCCGGTGCATCAATTGGTATACCCGCCTGCATCAATTTTTGTTCTGCCACGATCACACGCACCTCCTGCGTGTCCGCAGGGTGACTTTCATAGTACGCGTACAACGACGAACCGATGAACAGGAACAACGCACTGACGGGAACGTACAACAACGCCCCGAACCAAACGCTCTTGGCCGCCTCGCGATCACTCCGCGCGGCGATGTACCGTTGCACATAACTCTGATCGACGCCAAAATTACGAAGGTTGTCGAACAACCCGTACGCGAACACGACCCAAATCGTCTTTTGCGAGTAATCCCAAAACGACGCCCCCTCGGGCGTCAACGAGAATTTGTCCGCCGCGCCGGCCACCGCGATCACCTCGGACGGACCGCCCGGCATGCCGAGTAACAAAATCGCCAGCGTTAACAACGCGCCCGCCAGCAACACCACCGCTTGGATCGCGTCCGCCCAAATCACCGCCACGATTCCGCCGACAAACGAATACGCCGTCACCACCACGCCGGTAAACAAAATCACCGTGCGAATGTCCCAACCGAACAACACCGCCATCGGCAACGCCATCAAATACATCACCACGCCGATCCGCGCGATCTGAAACAACAAATAAAAACAGCTCGCGTAAATCCGCGCCCACAACCCGAACCGACGCTCCAACAACGAATACGCCGAAACCTCCCCGGAACTTCGATACATCGGCAGGAAATACCGCACCGCGATCAACGCCGCGAACGGCAGCGTTAGCGAAAACACGAACACGTTCCAATTGTCAACGAACGCTTTGCCGGGCAACGCCAAATAACTGATACTGCTCAGGTAAGTCGCAAAAATCGACAACCCGCACAACCAACCCGGCAACGAACGACCGCCAGCGGTGAATTGATCGGCTGAGTTGTTGCGTCGCCAGAAGAACATCCCGAGACAGAGGATGCCGACGAAATAGCCCAGCAGCACGGCCCAATCGAGCCCAGTGAAAAACGTCGCTGCAATCATAACACACCCATGCTGCGCAGGATCTCGGCGACACGTTCACGCTCGGGAGCATGGAAGGCATGGAACGGGTCGGCGGGCAAATCACCGCACAAACCCAACAACGATGCTGCCGCTTTGGTCGCTTTGATGTGCCGCGACGCGTATTTACCGATCTCGTAAATGTCCTGGAAACGATCGATCCCCTGTTGACACGCTTGTTGCTTCGCCCCGTCACCATCACGCAGGGCCTCGTAACAATCAACGAACAATCGCGGCAATACGTTCGCTCCTCCATTGACGCCGCCATCGCCACCGAGCCGGTAGGCGTCGGCGAGTAACGCCTCCGGGCCGAGCAAGACCGACCAATCCGGTCGTTTCTTTTTCAACTGACACAACTTCGCGAAGTATTCCATATCGCCGCTGCTGTCCTTCACGCCGACGATACCTTCGATCGCCGAAAGTCTTTGCAACGTCTCGATTTCAAACCACACCTTCGTCAGTTGTGGCATGTTGTACAACATCAACGGCAGCGGGATTCGCGGTTGAATGTTCTCAACATACGACGTCAACTCCGTTTGCCCGGCCGGGAAGTAATACGGCGTCGTCAGGACCACCGCGTCGGCATGACATTCGGCGCAGTATTCGGCCAAATTCACCGTTTCCACAAAAGCCGTGTCAGTGACGCCGACCAGCACCGGAATTCGCCCGGCAACGATGCGAGTCGTTTCGGCGATCATCTTGCGACGAAGTCGGTAACTCAAACTCGGTGCCTCCCCCGTCGTCCCGAGAATGAACACCCCCGCGACTCCGCCGTCGATCACATGTTCGAGTAACCGAGCCAGTCCCTCACGATCGAGTTCGTCGCGAGCGGACAACGGCGTGATCAGTGGCGGCACGATGCCACGAAGGGAAAACCCAGGGGTGCTGTTCGCGTGACTCATCAGTGCCTTTCGACCGGGTGGAGAATTCATTTCTTTGGAGAGATTAAGCGGTCTCCGGGTGGGCCGCAAGTTAAGCATGTCGGGTAAATTCACTCGGCACCGCTCCAGCGACTCACCTTTCCTAACCCGACGCGTTAGCGAGGGATGCCGGGCAAGAAATCTCTGATTTCGAGTGTGGAAACCGGGGCTAACGCCCATCGGCTAACTAAATCGACAGCCCGTTAGCGAGGGATGCCGGGCAAGAAATCTCTGATTTCGAGCCGAGGGCCACGCCTTCCCCGAGACCGCCGCGAAACCGCCGCTTCCTTGGCGTGGAATCCCTCACTCACCAATCGGGTTTAGATTGCCAAGTTCCCTCGAACGAAACACTTTCGCGATCGGGTTCGACAGTGGACCCCGGATTGCTTATGTTTTGCGTCGGTATCCGATCCCGTTTCACGGTAGTTTCGTTGTGTCGCTGCTTCAAAAAATCAAGAACCGAGGCGTTCTTCATTCGCTCGAAATCGTTTTCAACCGATTCGTCCCGGCGTGGATGTTTCGATATTCCAATGGCATTGTGTTTGAACTCGATCTCGAAAAACTCTCACGGGCCCACCAGGAACTCGACTGCACCCAATTTGTGCTGACCCGTGTCGACGGCTCGGACCAATGGGAATCGTTGAGAAAACTGACCTGGAACTCGGTTCCCCAGGAGACCACCGGGAACCACTCGGGCTACGCGATTTCTCGCCGCGACGCCGATGAGACGATGGTCGGCGGCGTGTGGGGCGGGGTCGACCAATTCAACGAATCCGACCTGGGGTTCCAGATGCGTTTGGCGTCCGACCAAGCCTGGATTTATTGTGCTTACGTCGACAAAAACACTCGCGGCGAAGGGGTTTATCAACGCGTGCTCGCGTTCGCGGCACACGATCTCGGATCACGTGGGTACACCCGATTGCGAGTGATCATTCAACCTTGGAATCGGGCGTCACTGTTCATTCATCAAAAGTACGCCGTCGGTCCGCTGGGGCGGATTTTCGCAATACGAACTTTCGGATTGGCCACCATCTTCTGCACCGGAGAAATTCGCAAGAGCAAAACCTTCACAACGCGATTGCTAGCCGATCCGGTCCTCATCGACGTCCCATAACGGACCCTTCATGCCTGCATCGTCTCTTCACCGCGACCCGTATCATTCGTTTTCGCAGTCGCTCGAACAGATGTCGGATCGAGGCCGCCGTCGTCGGTTGGTCGTGCAACGAACCGACGGGCCGTATTTAGTTAACGGTGATCAAGCTCGGATGCTGAATTTCGGCGGCAACGATTATCTCGGCGTCGTCGCTGGTGGACCCATTGACGCATCACTTCGCCCGGATCACGTCGAGACAATTCCCAGCGGCGCCACTGCGAGCGCATTGGTGTGTGGATGGACACCGCATCACCAACGGTTGGCCGACTCGATTGCTCGGCTCGAGGGCACCGAGGCCGCCGTCGTTTTTCCCTCCGGGTACGCCGCCTGCAGCGGCACGGTGGCGACGCTGTGCCGCGAGAACGATCTGATCCTCAGCGACGCACTCAACCACGCGTCGCTGATCGACGGGTGCCGAATTTCTCCAGCGCAGACAATAGTTTATCCGCACCGCGACACCGACCGTGTCGCCGAGTTATTGAAACAACATCGCGATCGTTTCGAGAAAGTTTGGATCGTGACCGACGGCGTGTTCAGCATGGACGGGACTTGCGCGCCGCTGCCTGAACTCGTGCGACTCGCACGCACGCACGACGCCGCCTTGATCGTCGATGAAGCCCACGGGACTGGAGTGCTCGGTCACTCCGGCGGCGGCCTTTGTCACGCGATGCAGTTGAGCAACGAGATTCCGATTCGGATCGGCACGTTGAGCAAAGCGATCGGTCACCAAGGCGGTTTCGTCGCTGGCCCGCGTGTCGTGATCGATTATCTCATCCAGTTTTGCCGCACGCTGATCTACAGCACCGCGCTGTCGCCGCAAACCGCAGCGGGCGCCGGGTGGGTGATCGATCACATGGCCCTGTGGAACGATCGGCGGGACCACCTCGCCTCGCTCGCCCGGCATCTCCGCAGCAGGATCGGTGCCGAGACGAGCGATCGCTTCGCAACCGATCTAGAAGCCGGGGTCCCGATCGTCCCGATCATCGTCGGCGAGGATCAGCGGACCGTCGACTTGAGCCTCCGACTGCGAGAGCAAGGTTTCTATGTACCCGCAATCCGCCCACCGACAGTTCCCGAAGGCACTTCCCGACTGCGTGTTTCGTTGAGCGCCGCCCACTCCATCGAACACGTCGACGCCCTGCTCGACGCCTATCACCACATCCTCGCCGATTCGGACGGCTAGTCAGGTACTCTCGGATCAACGGCCTTTCTTTACCTTCACCTTCCTCATCGTAATCTGAGGCCCTGGGCGGCGGCCCCGGCGGTTGCCCGGTTCGAGGGGCGTGTAGCGCGGGTTGGCCGGCTGCAGAAGTTTTGTCACGCAGTACGAGTTGATACTCAGCTCCAACTCCTCGGCTTCGCGGATCGTCGCTTGGTGCATGCTGCGGGGCATCCGAATCGTGATCGTGCGAGTCGGCTCATGGGCCCCCGAACTCGACTCGTCTTGGCTCCGCATCGCCGTGACCATCTCCAGCAATTCGGCGAACTCGGCCGTGGTCTCGAAATAACGCCTCGCGTCGGCGTTGGTGTAAAACTGACTAACGACTCCCTCTTCAGCAAGCATCGTTCGATAGAAGACGACCCAGCTTCCGGTCATCGCGAACGCCTCCTCGGCCATCCGCAAGATCTGGGCGGGCCAGTGCTGCATCGGCAGGTCGTCGGGGATCGGTGACAGTTCGAGCGTCTCAGCATGAGCCTCGATCGTCTCCGGCAACGCCTTGGATCTCTTCTTCATCCCGGCGTTAATCTGCGCCACTACATCGCTGGCGTAGACCGGAGGTCCCTTCGGTCCGCTCGATTTCCTCGGCTTCGCCTTGGCTTTCTTGGACGCTTTGCGAGTGGACTTCGGTGCTGCGGTTCGGGTCGCCGATGAGGACTTGCGCCGCGTGGATTTCTTTTGAGAAGTCGAACTCTTGGCGGAGGTGGTCGTTTTTTTGCGAGCGGTTTTGGTCGCGGTCGATTTGCCTGTTGCGGCCTTGGACGTCATGTCAGATCCGGGATGCGGTGAAGAGAATGGCCGGGCGGCGAGAGAGGAAAGCTCCGCCCGCTGGTTCATGTGCATCCTGCCGACTCGATCAAACCGGCTGCCGCAAGCATTGCTAGCAAACAGACTTACGACCGCCCATATCACCCGCCTCTTTTTCAGGCACACCCTCCCATGCGAGGGGGCGTTAAGCGGTTGCGCGTTTTTTAGGCACGCGGGAATGGCCGGTTTGCCAAGTGTCCACTTCGATGGTTTTCCTTTTTCTGAAGTGGCCGTTGGTGGCTGGATTGTCGCTCGGTTCTCCGAACCGAAATCGAGACGCAGCGTGGAACGTTGTCGGCTCGGAGAGTGTCGCTCGGTTCTCCGAACCGGTTGCGCACGCAGCGGCGCATGGAATGTTGTCGGCTCGGAGAGCCGAACGACAATCCCTGACCTACAGGCGATCCGCCTCAGCCGGTATGCTGGGCCGGTCGCGGCGCGTTGCCGCCGAATGTTCTCAGGTTCCCGAAGTTCAAGTGAGTCCGATGCAGTTTCGTGATGTGGTGTTGGCAGGGATCGGGGTCACGATCCCCGAGGAGGTCTGGTCGAGCGACTCGATCGAGCATCGGCTCGAACCGCTCTACCGAAGATTGAAATTGCCCGAGGGAAGATTGTCGCTGATGAGCGGCATCGACGAGCGGCGGGTGTGGGCGCAAGGAACGATGCCGAGCGGCCCGAGCATCCGCAGCGGTCTGGCCGCGATCGCGTCGGCCGATCTGAACCCGGCCGACGTCGGCGTTCTGATTCACGCCAGCGTCTGTCGTGATTTCCTCGAACCGGCGACGGCGTCTCGGGTCCATCACGAGATGGGACTGCGACCGGATTGCTGGGTCTACGATGTCTCCAATGCCTGCCTCGGCGTGCTCAATGGCGCCGTCCAAATCGCCGGCATGATCCAAGCCGGCATGATCCGCGCCGGCGTCGTCGTCGGCACCGAGAACAGCCGGCCGCTGCTCGACGCGACCATCGATTCGCTCAACGCGGACGAGTCACTCACCCGGAAAACCGTCAAGCCCGCGTTCGCTTCCCTGACGATCGGTTCGGGCAGTTGTGCGTTCCTCGTTTGTCACCGTGACCTCTGCCCGGAGGGGACGCCGATCGAATTCGCGATCGCCCAAGCCAATACTGCGTTCCATGATCTCTGCCGCAGCGACGAGGATACCGCCGGAGCCGAGATGCGACCGTTGATGGATACCGATTCCGAAGCGTTGATGGCCGAAGGCATCGCGACCGGGGCAATGGCACTCGATCGATTGCTCGCCGAATCGACGTGGTCGCGAGACTCGTTCACCCGCTCGGTTTGCCATCAAGTCGGGACGCGGCACCGGGCGGCGATGTTGGAGGCGATGGGATTGCCGATCGCGAACGACTCGATCACTTTCCCCGTACTCGGCAATACCGGTTCGGTAGCCTTGCCCCTGACGGTCGCCGCTGCAATCGAGCGGGGCGAACTCGTGCCGGGTGACCGAGCCGCTTTGCTAGGCATCGGATCGGGAATCAACAGCATCATGATCGCATCGACCTGGGGCCGCACACCGGTTCGTGGGGAGTGGTCGGGATTGCTCGATTCCGGCACACCGGATCCTGCCGCACCGGATCCTGCCGCTTTGGCGACTTCCTAAATCTGGTGACTTCCGAAAGATTGGCCTCGTTTCGTTGTCGTGTCCGTGACACCGCACTATGGTTAAGGGTGGACCGCCCACTCGACTCTTTTTTTCAATCCCTCTACCTCACCGGAGTGCCACCGTGCCTCTTTCAATCTTAGACATTCGTTGCCTTCAGAAAATCGTCCGAATCGCCAGCGTGATCCTGCTCGTGATCTGGCATCTGACCTTTGCCCGTCCCGCCAGCGCCCAAGAGGCCGTCGCCCCGCCAGCCCAAAACGATTCGGCAAAAGCACCCGCCGAGGCGGCAGCGGAAGCCGATGAGGCGGAACCGCTTTACGTTCGCATCAACAAGAGCGAAGACGACAAACCGCTCGCGATGCAAACCGCCACGGTGCGGTACGTCGGCAAACTGGGAACGAAGTACGCCGGCAAAATCGTCGACCTCGTCGGCGTCGTTCACATCGGCCAAGACGAATACTACGTGGCGTTGAAAGATCAACTCGGCGGCTACGACAAAGTCCTCTACGAACTCGTCGCACCGGACGGAACTCGCATCCGACCGGAGGATTTGAAAGAGCGTCGCTCGTTACTCGCGTCCGTCCAGTCGGGCATGAAGGACATGCTGAATCTGGAGTATCAACTCGAAAAGATCGACTACATGGCGGAGAACTTTCGTCACGCCGATATGAGCCCCGATGAATTCGTCGAGGACCTCGAGCGTCGCGGCGACAGCGTTTGGAAAATGGTCGCTCGGATGATGGGCGCCGGCATGGCCACCCAGACCCAGGATGGCGGGAACACGGGGTTACTCATGGCGATGTTCAGCAAGGACCGTTCGATGATGATGAAGCGAGCGATGGCAGGCCAGTTGATCGATATCGAAATGGTGACCGCTGGGATGAACGACGCCAACGGCGAGAACACGTTGATCCAAGGTCGCAACCGAAAGGCCTTCGAAATCCTGAGCACGGAACTCGATGCGGGATCGCAAACGATCGCAGTGTTCTACGGTGCCGGTCACTTGCCAGACATGGCAGATCGGTTGGAAGACGATTTCGAGATGGAGGAGCAAGAAACCAACTGGCTGGATGCTTGGGATCTGACTCGGAATTAGACCAGAGTAGCACGACGCTCCGTTTGTACCACGACGCTCCGCGTCGTGTCCCTGTTTGTATCACGACGCTCCGCGTCGTGTCCCTCAATGAGAGTCACTCTCGCGACGCGGAGCGTCGCGGTACTCTCAGCGGACCACAACCGTGATCCAGCCATCCGTCAGATCGATCGCGGAGACTTGTAGCACCTTGCCTGCCAGAGTGGGCATCGCGACGGATGACGGCATCGGGAACGAGCGACGCAGCAACTCCTTTGGAAACGACTTTTCAAAACCTCGCTGAATGTTTCCCTTGATCGCAGTCTGCCGGAACGTCAATCGACTGGTTCCCGGAAACGTGAGTTCGACTTCTTCGTCACGAACGAACCACATTGTCCCATCGCCGCTACTCACCGGCCGGTACGTTGCCGAAACCTGCATCGCCGTATCCAACTCATTGTCACCATGACGGAATCGCGTCCCCCGGATTCCGATCCGTAACGCCTGACCGTCCGCTTCGACGAACACAGGACGGAGACGATCGAAATCCACCTCAAAGTCGTCATCCGATTCTTCGTTTTCTTCCGCAGAGTCTTCCCCGGATTCCGTTTTCTTCTCCAGTGCACGCTCGGGTAATTCGATTCCGAGTGTCGCTGCGATTTGCTGGATTCTTTTCGTCGTGAAGGTTTCCCCAGCGAGCACGGACGCGATGGTATTGTCGAACACACTTTGGTGAACCTGCACGGCGGCGAGGTAACCGCCCGGATACACGCCGCTGCCACTGGCGGTGCGGATGGACGATAACGCTGGCGGTGGCCCCGGTGCCGCCAGACCGACCGGGCGCTGCAACATCCCGCGAGCGTACACGGTGTCGCTCGTCGAACCGATCGTGCGGGTTAATGCGGGAAGATCGAGCCGACGAAACCAGGGGCCGATGGTCTGATCCAAGTCCGGGAAACTTTGCTGGGCAAACTCGGCGGTCTGCTGATCGAACTGTCGGTAGATTTGGCTGCGCAGTTTTTCCCGTGAGATCGCTTCGGCCTGCCGACGTTGCTCGGCCGCTTTCCTTGCCGCAATCCGGCGCACCAATTTCGACGGGTGATTGATCCGTTGAATTTGGGTCGACAGATCCGCCGTGGCGATCGTCTCGCCCAGCACAATGCGTCGCTCGGTGATCGCGAGTTGGCGGGCCGCGTAAACGTTACCGGTTCCGGTCGTATCGAGCGTGATCGGTTTGCGATAACCACGGGCCGACGTGGAAAACAAACCGTCCAAGCACACGAGCAAACGGATCGATCCATCCGAGGGCAACAGTTGACCGCGGACGGTTCCATCGACTCGCGAATCCCCGATCACCCGAGTCCCAAGGATGCAATCGTTCACCGATTGCGGGGTGTTCACCGGACGCATGATCGCGTCGGTGATCGCGCGGCCGTCGACCCATCCGTGAACATTCGACTCGCTGTAGTAAGAACGAATTTTCGCGACCAACTCGGCCGCTTGGTTGGCACCGGCGAGACGACCGATCAACAATTCCATCTCGGCGACGTCGGCGGACGACAGTTCTTCGAGCGATCGCGTTTGCCGCGGGGACTCCCCCGAATCCGTCTCATTTGTTTTCTCGTCTTTCGATTTCTTGTCGGTGGATTTTTTATCGGCGGGCACTTTCGGTGAGAGCAGATCGACGAGAGCATCGAGTTGGATCTCGATGCCTTGCAATCCTCTCTCCGGATCGGAGTAACGCAGCGAGACTTCATAACGATCGACCGACTCACGCAGCGACACCATCGGCGGCAATTCCAATCCGGCCTCGACACCGCGAAGTCGCGACGCCAACCCGACGGTGGCGGCGCCTCGAACGCGGATCGACTCCCCGTCCTCGATCGCGTCAATCAACGGATCGAGTTTCAGAAACTTCATCCAGTTGGCGAAGTTCTCCGGATTGGCCTTTTGCCGGAGGTAGGATTCCAACTCCATCATCTCGCGGATGACTTCTTTCTCCGCATCGACCAAATCCGGCAACGTGTCCACGTCGAGTTCGCCACGGGCACGCTCGATCTCCGCCAACAACAAATCGACCGGTCGCATCCCGCCCGCGCTACTAACGGATGACTCCACCAGCACCGCACCCTCGGGCAACGGCGGATAACCCTCAGCGATCGGCCGCTGCGCCGAACCGGTCAACGGAATCAAAGCTCCGGCACACCCGGACACGATGAGAAGGAGCGAAAAAAGGAGTTTTTGAGGCATGGGGAAACTGAAGAAACTGCGGGCGCTCGGCTGAAAACGCATTCTAATCCATTTGCCAGCAAAAGCACGCCCGCCGGTTGACGGTTCCCACCATCCGAATCCGTTCCCGCCATTTCTCGGCCAAAACGACAATCCCGACCCGACGCGTTCGTTTTGAACCCACCGCGTCTTCAAAACAAACGCGTCGGTTTACGAAAACGATACGCTGTAAATTTTATGACGGCGTCAACGTCTTTTTCATCTTTTGATGCATCAACGTCACCAGTTTGAACGGGTCGCCGACGGGTGAGTAGCCGAGTTTTTCATAAAACGCAACACTCGTCACCCGCGAATCAAGCGAGATTTCAGTGAATCCTTGCTCCCTCAGCTTCGATTCACAGGCGGCGATCAATTCCGTCCCGACGCCGGTTTGTTGGCGTTCGGGGCGGACGGCCATTTGCCGAATTTGGGCGACGCCATCCGCTCCGGGACGAGCCGTGATCGTCGCGATGAGTTCCTCGCCGTCGTAGGCTCCGAGATGAATTTGGGCGTGTTCGCCGTCGAGTTCCTCGGGCGTCAATTTCAAACCGAGCGGTTCCCGCAACACCTCATGCCGCAACTCGAGGGCGGACTGATATTCCGGCGAGCACCACTCCGTTTCGATGATTTTCATTACGATTTCCGGCTTCCAGGATTCTTTCCCGTCGTTGGGTCGAGACGCAATGTACCACATCCGGCGCGGCGTTTCCCACCGGAGTCCACGTCGGTTGGTGGCGTTTTTTGAGGACGCAATTATTCTGGGGTGTTCGTTCCGACCGGAACGCAGCAAAATCTCGCTTTTCCGCTCGTCATTCGACTCTTTTCAAAACTCCCGACTCATGCAAGTCCTCAAAGCGGTGATCACGGCCGCGGCGCCGAACCAAAACACCTTGCCCCTGCAACGACTCGTCGACCGCGAAGGCGAAGAAAAAACGGCCCTGCAACTGATCGTCGAGGAAACCCTCTCCGCCGGCGTGGAGGAAATCGGCATCGTCATCCAACCCGGCGACGAGAATAACTACCGCCGCGCTGCCGGTTCGAGCATCGGGGCACTCCGATTTCTCCACCAAGACCGACCGCTCGGTTACGCCCACGCGTTGTTGTGTGCCGAATCGTTTGTGGGCGACGACGCGTTTTTACACCTCGTCGGCGACCACCTCTATCTCTCGACGACACAAACGAGTTGCGCATCGCAGCTCGTCGAAATGGCACGCCGACACGAATGCCCGGTCTCCGCCGTGCAATCGACTCGCGAACACCGGTTGCCTTATTTCGGCATCGTCGGCGGCAACAGCATCTCGCGTCAAGAAGGATTGTACGACGTTCGTACCGTCGTCGAAAAACCCACACCCACGCTCGCCGAACAGGAACTGATCACGCCGGGTTTGCGCAGCGGTCACTACCTCGGCTATTTCGGGATGCACGTGCTCACCCCCGCCGTGATCGAATGTTTGCACGACGTCATGAACGACGCGAGTTTGGAACGACCGACGCTCTCCGACGCCGCCGCGAAACTCGTCTCGCGGGGCAAGTACCTCGCTTATCAATTGCAGGGCGAACGGTACAACATCGGATTCCAATACGGCGTCCTGATCGCGCAACTTGCGATCGGTTTGTCCGGCCGTGATCGCGATTTCCTGCTCACTGAAATGGTCGAACTGCTGGCCAAGCGAGCCGAGCGCAGCCCGGTCGAAAAAATCTCATCCGGTGTGCCATCCGAAGACCCATCCGGCGCAGCCGGATCGACCGATGGAGTCGAGCAATGACCACTGCGACCAACCTCCCGAACAACCCAACCGCCCATCCGACCAACCCGTTTCTCGAAACCATCCTGACCGATGATTCGTCGCTTCGAGATCGCTCGCTCGAATCGTTATGCGATGGCGAATCGGCAGCCGACTTGCTCGCCCACGCCGCCGTGCTCGATCAATTTCGACGCGTCGAAACGAATCTCTACCGACGCGTTCGGGCGTTGTTCTTTCTCTCATCGATCTATCGCTATCAATTGCCGGCTCGTTTCGACGAATCGGCCAGCGATACCGACGATGAAAAAAATCATGCCGGCAACATCCCCTTCGACGGTTACGAACATCTACTCAACCGACGTTTTCGCGAAGCCATCGATTCGTTCCTGAAAGAACAAACCGCAGGCGGTCCCTCCGATGGTCTCGCCAGCGCCTTGGCTCAGGCCTACCACGAACTCGGATTCCAAACGCTCGCCGACCAAGTCCGACATAGCGTTCGCACGGTGCGCGGGAACCAATGGATGTTCCGGTTAGGTCACGTCGCCGAACACCCGTTGCGATTAAGAAAAGAACTGCTCACCGAACAGCCTTCTGTCCTACGTGAAACGACTGCGGTGCGGATGGACGTTTCGCACAGCGCATGGAGCGACATCTTTTTCCTCGGCATGGATTACCCGCAGGGAGCGCGTGTCGTCAACGTGTCCGTCGACCTCGGCGTTCGCGGTCGCGACGCGAACGTGCGACCGCCGATCGAAACGTATTTACGCGTCATCGATCGGCCCGTGTTTCGATTAGTCAGCGTCGACCTCGGCGCGTCCACCGAAGTCACGACGGTTGCCGAGATGTTCGATTTCGCGCGTGATTATCTCGGTCTCCTGAAAGCCGCCGTGATCGCCTCGGGCGTCGTCCCACCGGGGCTCGAGGGTTGCGGTTCGTCCATGGCCGAACTGCTCGAACGCGTCGTCGGGCGTGGACGCGGATTGGAACTCGTCAGTAAAATTAACGACATTCCGAAAGGCTCCCGGCTCGCCGTTTCCACCAATCTGCTCGGCTCGTTGATCAGTAACCTGATGCGGGCGACCGGCCAAATCCGCGTCCTCGACGGACCGCTCGGCGAGAACGATCGGCGGCTCGTCGCCGCCCGGGCGATCCTCGGGGAATGGATCGGCGGCAGCGGCGGCGGATGGCAGGATTCCGGCGGCGTGTGGCCAGGGATAAAACTGATCTGTGGCCAAGAGGCCCGCCCGAACGATCCCGAATATGGCGTCAGTCGTGGGCGATTGATGCCCGATCACACCGTGCTCGGACAAGACGACGTCAGCGACACGGCGCGGCAAAAACTACAGGACTCGCTCGTCCTCGTTCACGGCGGCATGGCCCAAAATGTCGGCCCGATTTTGGAAATGGTGACCGAACATTACCTCGTCCGCGGTGACGCCCAATGGATCGCCCGACAAGAGGCAATGAAAATTTACGACGACGTCGTCGACGCGTTACGCGCCGGCGACATCGAGAGACTCGGCGCGTTGACGACTCGCAATTTCGAAGGCCCGTTGCAAACCATCATCCCGTGGGCAACCAACCGTTTCACCGATACGATGATCGAGAATTGTCGTGCCCAATTCCGCGATCAGTTTTGGGGGTTCTGGATGCTCGGCGGCATGTCCGGCGGCGGCATGGGTTTTATCTTTGACCCGACCATCAAACACGCCGCTCAAGATTGGTTGGCCAAGGAACTCGTCCGTGTAAAACGTTCGCTCGAAACGGCATTGCCCTTTGCCATGGACCCGGTCGTCTATGATTTTGCGATCAACGATAACGGCACCACCGCGGACCTGTTGACCCACGGTGACGCCGCGATGCCGCAAAAGTATTACGCGCTGATGTTGCCGCAATGGCTCCGCACGCCACTGCGTGAACTCTCACCACAAACCCGTGACGAACTCGCCAACATCGCGTCACGCTGCGATGAATCCTCGCCCGCACGACTCGACGCAACCGATCTATTGCGGAGCGTTCTGCCGACGGCGAAAGTCGATGTGGAATCGAACTCGGGCGCAATCGACCAATCGCTCACCGCGATCTTGCGTCGCAACGGGTTCGACCGCAGTCAACACGAACAGGTCCGCGACAACATGCGTTCCGGGCGATTCGGTTTGTCCGCCAACCGTTTGGCCGCCGATTTGAAAATCGCCGACGTCGACGATCGCCACGTGACCGACACGCGGTCCGGCATCGACGAGCGATTGAAAAAGATCGGCGAGGCCGCGATCGCCGATGGCCAAGTCGCCGTCGTGACGCTCGCCGCCGGCGTCGGCAGCCGGTGGACTCAGGGAGCGGGCGTTTGCAAAGCATTGCATCCGTTGCATCGCTTCGCCGGACGACATCGCAGTTTCCTGGAAATTCATCTGGCGAAAAACCGATTGATCTCGCGTCGCCATGGCGGCGTCATCCCACACGTGGTGACGACGAGCTGGATGACCGACGACGCGATCCGCACCGCGTTATCTCGAAACGAGAACTACGGACACGACGGTCCTGTCCATTTGTCGAGCGGACGCAGTGTCGGATTGCGAATGGTTCCGATGGTGCGTGACCTGCAATTTTTGTGGGAAGAAACGCCGCAACAAATGCTCGATCAACAACAACAAAAGATGCGGGAGAGCGCCCGTTCCGCCATCGCCGGTTGGGCACGCTCGGCCGGCGAAGGCAACGACTACATCGACAACGTGCCCTCGCAATGCGTTCATCCGGTCGGACACTGGTACGAAGTTCCGAACCTGTTTCGCGGTGGTGTGTTGTTGCAAATGTTGCGCGATCAACCGTCACTGAAATACCTGATGCTGCATAACATCGACACGCTCGGCGCGAACGTCGATCCCGGTTTGTTCGGATTGCACATCGACTCCGGTGCGACACTGAGTTTCGAGGTCATCGCGCGGCGATTAGAAGATCGCGGCGGCGGGCTGGCTCTCGTGTCCGGACGCCCGAGATTGGTCGAAGGACTCGCCATGCCTGACGAACGGACCGAGTTCGGTCTGCGGTACTACAACTCGATGAGCACGTGGATCGACATCGACGCGTTGCTCGGATCGTTCGGTCTCGATCGCGAATCGCTCGCCGATCCGAATGCCGTCGATACGGCCGTCCGAGAGATGGCCGCACGGTTGCCAACTTACATCACATTGAAAGAAGTGAAAAAGCGATGGGGGCACGCTCAAGAGGATGTGTTCCCGGTCGCCCAGTTCGAGAAACTATGGGGCGACATGACCACGCTGCCAGAAATCGACAGCCGATTTCTAGTCACGCCAATGCGTCGAGGGCAACAACTCAAAGAGCCATCGCAACTCGACGCATGGAACCGCGACGGCGGATCGGATTACGTCAACGATCTCTGCGATTGGGACTAACGATGGCGTCCGTGGAAACGGTCGAAGTGACCGGGTTGGTAATGAAAGTGGTTCCGGTGGGGCACGAGGGCCGGTGCGTGGTAGCGAAATTGCGGTTGGTTGAACCCCCCGTACCCGGCACGATAGCGTGACGAAAACCCCGAGTGAATCACCGGCCCGAACGCGCGATGCCCGTTGTTGAACCCGTGATGGAACCCGCTGTGACCGAACCCGCTGTGACCGAACCCGCTGCGATGAAATCCGCTGCGACCGAATCCGCTGTGACCAAAGCCGCCGCCGCCAAAACCCGAACCGAAGCTAATCGCGAACCCACCGGCGTTCGCCTGAGGAGCCTCGCCAACGAGAACGCTTGCGAGCGCGAGTACGGGAACCAGAAGTAAAGTTTTGAATCGTGACATTTTTATTTCTCCGTTGGAAACTCACCCCGCCGTGGCCGCCGACATGGCAACTTTTTAAAAAGCCGTGAAACTCGTTTCCGAAAAATCAGATGGAAGCAACGACGATGCCAAACCGGAATCCAGGCCCGTCAGAAATCCACAAACGCCCTAATTCCAACGAAAACAGCCCTTCTCTCCACGCAAAAACAATTTCAATAATAAAACAACCTTTGGAAAGATTTCAGGGGTGTATTCATTCAGATGTCACGACAGGAGCATTTTGAGACGAATCGACGGTTTCCGCTTGGATTTACCCGCGTCGCTCCCCCACGAGAAACCGCCTCCGATCGGCTCCCATTGAAACCAAATTCATTTTCGACCTTGACCGATTCGCTCAGATGGGAACAATTCACGCTTCAGTGACTCGGAACCGGGTTTGGATTTTCCAAACCAAGGCCGCTTCACGACACGGGAAGGGATTTCCCGTGAACAGTTTTTCGAAATGTCGACTGTTTTCTTGAGCGATTGATTGCTCCGGAGACACGTTTCAAATCAACCGATGACCGGGCGATTGAAACGCGAGATGCATCGAAAAACGATTCCGATGTCATGCGTCAGCAAGGAGGCGACTCGATGCACCATTCTCTCAATCGTTCGGTCGAATTTTTCACAGGCCGTTTTTACAGCGAACAAAATCTTTCCACCGAAAGACCCTCGCTCGACGATCTCCCCGGATTGTTTGGCCCTTCTTCTTTGACCGGCCGATCCGATGAATCGACTTCCGCTGCGGCGACCGAAACACTGCTGAAGATTTGCGATGCGGTGAATTCCGTCTCGACCGACGAATCACAAGCCGATCTCAACGATGCCGCCCACGGCAACGACAGCGATCTGTTTTCCCTCGCGGGTCTGCTGCCGCGATGTCGGTTCTTCACCGGTAGCGACATTCGGTTCCATTCGATCGCCAAATCCGCCGAGCAATGCACTCCGGGGCAACTGGTGGTTTATCGCATCGGCATCGATGATCCCGAGGAAGTGATCTCGCAAGCACTCGCTCGCGGAGCGGCGGGAATTTTGACCGAACAGATTTTGCCGGTCCCGTTGCCGCAGTGCATCTGTGGCGACACCGGCGTCGCACTCGCTGAGATGTCGGCAAAGATCCTGATCGATGAAACCGGCGCACGCCCCGACCAACAACTGCTCACGATCGGTATCGTCGGCGACAGCGGCAAGAGCACCACGGCGATGTGTTTGGCAACAATCCTACGCGACATCCCCTGCCGCGTCGCCTACGAAACGGACCTCGGCCACAGTGACGGAATCACTTCGGACGTCTCCGGTGCAGCGGCCTGTGTGGGCGCGGAGTTACTGACACGTTTGAGCGACGCGGCCGACGCCGGCGCGGCGGTTTCCATCATCGAACTCGATTCCATGGCCCTGCGTTCAGGCGGCTATGACCAAATCGGTTTCGACGTGCTGTTGATCACCGGACGCAACTCCGCACGACGCGATTTCGGACCCTCGCCCGTCGAATGCGCCCTCGAACGAATCGCCATCGATGGTGTCGTCGTTGTCTCCACCGAAGACCAACGCTCGCTCCGGTTGGTCAAACAAGCTGGCTACGCGTTCCTGACCTACGGCGTTGATGTCAACGCCGATGTGTCGCTGAAAACGATCGGAATCGAAGACGGCGTGCTGACCGGGATGATTCGCCACGACACCAACTCCGCGATCATGGAATCGTCACTCGGCAGCGGTTTCTTTGCCGAATCCATCATCGCCGCCTCCGCCGTCGGCGTCGCCACCGACAACCCGCTCGTCCAGATCGCTGAATCGGTTAGCAAACTTCGCGAACTGCCCGGACGCTGCGAAAATATCGCCGTCCATGATTGGGACATCGATCAATCGAGCCCGAACATGGTTCTCGACGCGGCTGGAACCCCCGAGCGAACCGAGAGCATCCTGAAATCGATTCGATCCCAAATGTCATCGCAGCCACAACTCTCCGTCCCAATGTCTTCCAAAGTGAAAGCGAATTCAAAACGTTCGCCAAAACTATGGTGCGTCCTCGCTGTTTCCGAACTCGACGATTCCGACACGTTGGCCCGGTATGGTCGTTTGCTCGAAACGATGCCCGACCACTGCGTCCTCACCTGCCACCCCGACTCGAAACAACACTTCCTCTCGCTCAGTCACGGCGTGCTCGACGGCGTGCAAGACATCGCGGCGATGCGATTGGTTGCCGACCAAGAACGCGCGATCACGTGGGCGACTCAATGTGCGTCGCCCCAAGATACGATCGTCGTGATCGGAGGCATCGATCGCCGCTCCGCGCACGCCCAACGCGATCAACTTCAACGACTGCAACAACTCATGCAGCGATTACGAACCGAACACGCCGCCGAAGCGAACCGCCGCGAGTCGCAACCCAAGGCAAAGTCCTCACCAGAGCCATCAAGCGCATCGAAGCTAAAAATCTTCAATCCAGAGGGCTAGTGCCAAAACGGCTCACCGAGGCATCATCCTTCGCTGGCACTCTCAATTCGCTCGATCCAAATGTCCAATGAACTCGTTGCTTTGGAATGGCCCAGCAGAGCAAGACGAGAATTCGAAGAGACGGTTCGTCCATTTCCGTCTAGCTTTGCTCCCCAACCGCCGCGCGCCTTCCCTTCGAGCCACTCCGGGGCGTCGGGAAGAAGAACTGACCTGCCAACCGAGCCATTGCGTGTCAGCTTTACCCAACCTCCGGTTTCGTTTTTGTAAATTACAAAATCGAACACAAACGGCGTTCCGCCGGGCATCGGTTTTCGGAAGGCGTCGAGAAATGCATCGTCGATAACGTGAGGCTTGCCTGTCCATCTTTCGTCGATCGCGTACCGCAATCGATAACGTCCTTCGACTGGAAGTTGAATCTTCCATCTCCAATGAAGTGGTCCGAAAGTCGGCAGGACCAAGGCGTAAATCTTCGAATCATCGTCCGCGTCCAGAACGTGAAGTTCCTGTTACAACGCAGCGATTTCTAATTCAGCACGGGTCAATTCAGCACGGGTCAATTCAGCAGATTTAAGTGCGAGCAATCGGCACTTTCAGCTTCTGCCCGCACGGGCAACTGACGGCCTTGCCGCTGGCGGTCGCAGGTGCGGAAAGCGTTCGCTTGCAGGCGACGCATTTGAACGACAGCTTCGGTTGAGTAGGTGTGGTCATCAAACAGTCGCGTTGGAATACGGAGAGTCGGTGATGCAGACGAATCTTTTCGCAAATCAGAATACACGGATTCCCTGCCGAGGGTTTCGCAACCGAACGATCACAAACCCAGACTGCTCGAAAACTGGCTCTTCTCGACAGTTCACGGACGTCCCACCGGCCGTCGTGACAGTAAACTGTCTCGCTAAACTGCGAGCCTACACTTTTTTCCGTCCTAAATTGCACAAAACACCCTCGTTAACGCTTGCATAACCTCGCCCGTGAGAGAATACTGTCAGCTCGTGCCCGTTTTCATTCGTTACGAAAAAGAACGCCCTTGTCCACCGATACCCGCCGTGAGCGACTGCGAGACCACGTTCGCGCCCAAGGGTTCGCGGCGCTCGGTGAGCTGACATCGATGCTCGGTGTGAGCGAGTCGACAGTTCGCCGCGATCTCGAATCGCTCGAAGAGGCCGGCGAAGCCCGTCGGACGCACGGCGGTGTTTACTGGACCGGCCAAACCGACACGATCGAAACGTTCCGCTCCAATCGTGATGACGGTTGGCCGAGGAAACAGGCGATCGGACGACTCGCCGCTTCGCTGATCGAGGACGGGGACACGATCCTGCTCGACGGCGGCAGCACGGTCTACGAACTCGCCCGATTGATCGTCAACCGACCGCTTCAGGTAGTCACAAATTCACTGCCGGTCGCCCATCTGCTTTCAACGAGCGACTCGATCGACCTGATCATGATCGGTGGCTGCGTCCGTCGCCGGACCTCGGTCACGATCGGACCGATGGCCGACGCGATGTTAGCGGACATCAACGTTTCGAAAACGTTTCTCTCGGTTGCCGGTGTGACACCACGCGGTTTTTTCAACAGTGACATGATGTTGGTCGAGAGCGAGAAGGCGATGATCGCCGCGGCCGATCAAACGTTCGTGTTGGCCGACAGCAGCAAGTTCGGCAAAGTCAGTTTGTCCCAAATATGCGGGTTGGAAGACGTGAGCAAGGTGCTCACGGACGACGAACTTGAGAATCAATGGATTTCCACGTTTGAATCCGCAGGCGTCGAATTACTCTTGGCTCCCGTCGGCCCGACTCCCACACCCAACACGCCGCCCCTCGCGGGTGCACCGATCGATCATCCCACCCTTCCGTCTCCCTCCCATCAGGCCGATTCGGCAACCTCCTTATGAGCATGACAGTCGATCGATCTCAGATCGAAGCACTCGTTCGCAGTGCCCTCCGCAGCGTTCACACGGAAAGCTCGTCTGCCCCGGTTTCCTCAGGTGCCGCCGTTTCCTCCGGTGCAGCGACTGGTTCTCCGCTCGAATGGGTCGATGGAAAACCGAATCTGCGAGTCAGTATTTCGGCCCGGCATTGCCACCTCACCGACGAACACGTTGAAATTCTGTTCGGACGCGGCAGTGTGCTCGAACCGGACAAGAATCTTTACCAAGACGGCTTTTACGCAGCAAAGCAAACCGTGATGGTCGTCGGCCCCCGTCGGCGGATGCTACCGAACGTTCGCGTGCTCGGCCCGACCCGACCGTTCAGCCAACTCGAACTCGCGTTCACCGATTCGATCTCGCTCGGCATCAACGCCCCGGTTCGCCACAGTGGCAAAATCGAAGGCACGCCGGGTTGCGTACTCGTCGGCCCCGCCGGTTCGGTGCAACTCGATCACGGAGTGATTCGAGCCGCCCGACACGTCCACATGAACGACCACGTCGCGGCCCATTTCGGTGTCGCCAATGGGGACATGATGCAGCTAGTGATCAAAAGCAACGATTGCAGTGTCACGTTCGACGACGTGCTCGTCCGAGCCGACAAAGCCGCCAAACTCGAAGTCCACATCGACACCGACGAAGGCAACGCCTGCAACCTCGACGCCGCAAGCGAAGTCTCACTCAAACCAATGACCCCCTGCGGCTGCAGCCATTAAGGCGGTTAGCTTTTAGCGATTAGCTTTTAGCGATTAGCTTTTAGCGATTAGCTTTTAGCGATTAGCTTTTGGCTTTTGGCTTTTGGCGATTAGCTTTTAGCTTTTAGCCTATAGATTCACAACAGCCAACAGCCAACAGCCAACAGCCAACAGCCAACAGCCAACAGCCAACAGCCAACAGCCAACAGCCAACAGCCAACAGCCAACAGCCAACAGCCAACAGCTCCTCTTTCCCACTTACCTCTTTCCCACTTCCCACTTCAAAAGGGTTTATTTCGATGGCAAAAATTAACGAAGCGCTCGGCATGATCGAGACCAAAGGGTTCGTCGCCCTGGTCGAAGCATCCGACGCGATGATGAAAGCTGCCAATGTGCAGTTCCTCGGTTGGGACAAAGTCGGCGCCGGATTGGCTGCCGTTTTCGTCACCGGTGATGTCGCGGCTGTCAAAGCGGCGACCGATGCCGGGGCCGCTGCGGCGGGCCGGATCGGCGAAGTCGTCAGTGTTCAGGTCATCCCACGTCCGCACGCGGACCTTGAAAAGATCCTGAAACTGCCGGCCGTCAAGAAGTAGAAACGACCTCCTTTTTCAACCCAACAGCTCACCAGCCCAAAACACCCTTACCTAAGAACTCACCATGAACGATGCAATCGGACTGATTGAAACCAAGGGTTTGCTTCCACTCGTCGAAGCGACCGACGCGATGGCCAAGGCGGCCAACGTGCAAATTGTCAAACGGATCGACCTCGGCGGCGGACTCGTCACCACCGTCGTCAGCGGTGACGTCGGCAGCGTTCGCGCGGCCGTCGAAGCCGGTGCCGCTGCGGCCGCCCAAATCGGCGAACTCGTTAGCAGCCACATCATCGCTCGCCCCGCCGATGGATTGGTCGCCGCGTACTTTAGCTGAACTCCGACTCCAGCAACTTTCGTCTCTCAAGGAAGAATCCCCATGCTCATCCTCGTCGCGAACCTGGGTAGTACCAGTTTCAAATACAAACTGCTCGACGTCAGCGGTGATCTCGAATCAGCCGGTATCCGTCCCGACGATCGCGTGCTCGCACGCGGCGCCGTCGAACGCATCGGTGATACATCGACGAGTCGTTGCGAAGTCACCATCGGTGATTATCACAACGTTTCGGAAATGCCGGTTCCCGATCACGGTATCGCCGTGCAGGCCTGTTTGGATCAATTGACCGATCCGCAACACGGCTGTTTGAAAGACGCGTCGGAGGTGGCCGCGATCGGTTTCAAAGCCGTTCACGGGGGCCGTAAGAGCGGAACGTTTTTGGTCGACGAAGACGTGCTCGGTGCGATGGACGAAATGAGCGCCGCCGCTCCCGCGCACAACCCGCCGTACATCGCGGCAATGAAATTACTGAGAGAACGTTTCCCCAACCTGCCGTTGGTCGCCGCGTTTGAAACGGAATTCCACGACTCCATCCCGGCCCCGCGCCGGGCCTACGCGATCCCCTCGCAGTGGCGTCAGGATTTCCAAATTCAAAAGTGGGGATTCCACGGCTCGAGTCACCGGTTCATCGCCGAACGCGCCGCCGAGTTGCTCGGTCGACGCGATGCGAAAATCATCTCTTGCCACCTCGGTGGCAGCAGCTCGTTGACCGCGATTGACAGCGGACAAAGTGTGATGACGACGATGGGCATGACGCCTCAAACCGGGTTGCCTCAAAACAACCGCGTCGGAGATTTTGACCCCTTCGCGTTGCCACTGTTGATGCAGCGAACAGGAAAAACACTCGAAGAAATACTGAAGATTCTCGCTAGCGAAGGAGGCCTGAAAGGTCTCAGTGGGCAGAGCGGTGATCTTCGCGATATTGAATCGGCAGCCGGGCAAGGTGACGAGAAATCGAAACTCGCGTTGGCCGTTTTCGTCGAAGAAATCAGGCGGCACCTGGGCGGCATGATCGTCGCTCTGGGCGGTCTCGACGCGATCGTCTTCACTGGCGGTATCGGAGAAAACTCCGAAGTCGTACGTGATGCGGTTTGTCAAAACCTCGGGTTCATCGGTGCCAATCTCGATGACTCAAAAAACAACAATCACCGTGCCGCATCCAACGACGCCGGTGGCGAAGGATCGTTGCACACCGAAAACAGCCCAGTGCAAATTTGGGTCATCCCGACGAACGAAGAATGGATCGTTGCCAAGAGAACGAAGAAAGCGATCGGATTTTAGCGGTTGGCTTTTGGCTATTGGCTTTTAGCTATTGGCTTTTGGCTATTGGCTTTTGGCTTTTGGCTATTGGCTATTGGCTATTGGCTTTTAGCTTTTAGCTTTTAGCTTTCAACGTAGGCCGGATCACGCCGTTTCAGCGTCGATCCGGCATCCCCTGGAGAACGCATCGACTCGCAACAAACCTCCTTCATCTCGCCAACAGCCAAACGCCAATCGCCAACAGCCAATCGCCAACAGCCAAACGCCAACAGCCAAACGCCAAACGCCCCCCTAACCAATTCCAAAAATGTTCCTAGCACGCGTTACCGGATCAATCGTCAGCACGCAGAAACTTGCGTCGATGAAAGGTCACAAACTGTTGATCGTCGAGCCGTATCGGCTCGATACCGACACGCGCGCTTCCCTCGTCACAACCGGGCGAACTTTTGTCACCGTCGACACGTTGGGCGCTGGCGAAGGCGACCTCGTGCTCGTCTGCCAAGGCAGCTCCGCACGTTTAACTCCGGAAACCAAAACGCTGCCGATCGACGCGATCATCACCGGCATCATCGACAGCGTTCATGTCGAAAAGAAATCGGTCTACGATCGCGCCAACGACGCCTAACATCCCAACCTGCAACCTGTCACCTGCCAACCTGTCACCCACACACCTGCCAATCTCATCATCATGAAATTTGACGAAAATCTCATCCGCAACGTGGTTGCCTCCGTGCTCGCCGAAGTCGGCCCGATTCCGACGGGTAATAACACTCCGTTGAGCCGGAGCGTGCCACCGGGTGCCGGACGCCACGGTATTTTCACCGACGTCAACGAAGCCGTTGCGGCCGCCCGGGCCGCTCACGAACAACTTCGCTCACGCTCGATGGAAGAACGCAAACAGGTCATCGACGTGATCCGCCGGATCAGTATCGACCAATGCGAAGAACTCGGGTTGATGGAAATGCGAGAAACCGGAATCGGTCGCCCTGAGCACAAAATCGAGAAACTCAAAACGCTCGGAATGCTGTCGCCAGGAACCGAATTTCTGGAAACGAAAGCGTTCAGCGGCGACCACGGACTGGCCATCATTGAACGATCGCCCTTCGGAGTGATCGCCGCCATCACGCCCGTCACGCACTCCTTGCCCACGATCACCGGCAACGCCGTCAGCATGATCGCCGGCGGCAACTCCGTCGTCTTCAACCCGCACCCGTCGGGCAAGAAAGTCGCTGCCGAGGGCGTGCGTCGCTTCAACGAAGCGATCGCGGCCGAAGTCGGGATCGATAACCTGATCTGCGTGATCGCCGAGCCCACACTTGAAACCGCCGACGCCTTGTTCGCCCACCGCGACATCGCGTTGATCTGTGTCACCGGCGGCCCCGCCGTCGGACGCGCCGCACTGCGAAGCGGTAAACGCGCCATCGTCGCCGGACCGGGCAACCCGCCCGTCGTCGTTGACGAGACCGCCGACCTCGACAACGCCGCCCGCTGCATCATCCAAGGCGCCGCGTACGACAATAATTTGTTGTGCATCGCCGAGAAGGAAGTGTTTGTTGTCGAGAGCGTGTTCGATGACATGATGGCCGCGATGCGACGCGCCGGAGCCTTGCAGCTCACCACCGAACAGATCGCCCGGTTGACCTCCCAAGCGATCACGCAAGTCGGCGAGGATCGACACGACGCCGCCGCGAAAGATTTCATCGGCAAAGACGCCTCCGTGCTCGCCCGTGCCGCTGGGGTCAGTGCCCCCGAGGGATGTGAACTCGTGTTCGGCGAAACCGACGAGCATCACCCCTTTGTCACCGTCGAACAGATGATGCCGTTCTTGCCCTTCGTGCGTGCCCGCGACGTCGATCACGCCATCGCGATGGCCAAGGAATACGAACACGGTTTCCGCCACACCGCGATCATTCACTCCCGCAACGTCCGCAACATGACGAAGATGGGCCGCGAACTCGACACCACCTTGTATGTCAAAAACGGGCCTTGCATGGCGAGTCTCGGTTTAGGCGGCGAAGGCTATTTATCATTCTCCATCGCCGGACCGACCGGCGAAGGAGTCACCAGCCCCACCACATTCACCCGCGAACGCCGCTGCAGCATGGTCGACGAACTCCGAGTCGTTTGAGGGGCTTTTGGCGATTGGCTTTTGGCGTTTGGCGCAGGCCGGATGAAGGAGTTTTTACGACGCCCATCCGGCAGAACCGTTGAACGCCAATCAATGTTTTTTCCAGGGGATGCCGGATCGGCGCCGAGGCGGCTTAATCCGGTCAACTCCCAACTCCCAACTCCCAACTCCCAACTCCCAACTCCCAACTCCCAACTCCCAACTCCCAACTCCATGCAAACAGCTCGTGTTCTCGGAAACGCCCGTGCGACGGTCAAGCACGAATCACTCGTCGGTCGACGCTTGGTGGTCGCTCAACCGCTCGCGCTCGCCGGAGAACCCGACGGGCCGCCGCTACTGATACTCGACAACCTCGGTTGCCGCCGGGGTGACTTGGTCATCATCACCAGCGACGGATCCGCTGTGACGGAACTGACCGGATCGGACGTCTGTCCCGCACGCTGGAGCGTGTGCGGTTTGGTCGACTAAACGAGCACAATCACCTCACTGATTCACAACTTCCTTTTTTCAAAACCGCACCCCGTGTCTCGAATCGTTTCCACTCCCACTGCTGCACCGAACTCGGCTGCCTCGATCGATATCGAATCGATCGTGCGCCGCGTGCTGATGCAGTTGCGTGAAACGAATCGGGTTGAGGTGGCAACGCAAGTCACCGCGAGCGAGACGCCGTTGTTCGACCAACGTGTGTTTTCGCTCGAAGACGTCCGCGGCATTGATGCTGGCACCCAAGCGATCACACTCGCATCGCGAACCGTGATCACGCCCGCCGCCCGCGACGAACTGCGTCAACGCGGGATCGCGTTTGAAAAGGTGAGCAGCGGCCCGGCATCCACCCACGTTCGAAAAACACCGGCCCCCGGCACACGTGCGATCGATCTGCAACGCGATGGCGACGTCAGTGACTCGTTGTTCGCGGCGGTGAAAAACCAAGTCATCACTCGTGGCGTGCGGTTGTGCAACCAAGCATCAACGGTTGTCGTGTTGTCGGATCGTCCGGCGACGACGGCTCATCTGCGAACCCGGCCAGACGCCTGTGTCGTGTCGATCAACCGCGTCGATGACGTGCCGCGATTCCTCGTCGAACTCAGCCCCAACGTGTTCGTGCTCGACGTGTTGCATTTGCACGTCGTCTCGCTGACCAACGCGATCGCATCGATTGCCAAACCCACATCGTCCCCATTCGGCACACGTCCCAAGATCACCGGCGCGGGAGGCTTGTCATGAAGATCGCACGCGTGCTCGGCACGGTGACGTTATCACGGATGCATCCTGGGATGCACGCGTCGACTCTTCGCTGCGTCGAGGTGGTCGAGCGGATCGAAGACCTCGCCACTCCGGTGCCGGGCGGCGATTTGATCGTTGCTTGGGATCTTTGCGGTTGTGGAGAGGGCGACCTCGTCGCACTCGCCGAAGGCCCCGAATCCGCAGCACCCTTCCAACCCGACGTCAAACCGATCGATGCGTCGATCGTGGCCATTTTGGACCATCTCGATATTGACACGCCGAACTAACTTACGAACCCATCCAGTCGCCGCTACCCCAACCCTGAGTATTGCCATGGAAAACATCCACAAAATCAAACAAGACATGTGCGACATCGGTAGTCGGATTTACAACCGACAATTCGCCGCCGCCAACGACGGGAACATCACCGTCCGCGTCAGCGAAAACGAAGTCCTCTGCACACCGACGTTGCATTGCAAAGGGTTCCTGAAACCCGACGATATTTCACTCGTCGATATGACAGGCAAGCAATTATCAGGACGCAAGAAACGGTCGAGTGAAGCGTTGTTGCACTTGGAAATTTACAAACAACGCGACGACATCCGCAGCGTCGTCCACTGTCACCCGCCGCACGCGACCGCGTTCGCGATCGCCCGCGAGCCGATCCCACAATGCGTCTTACCCGAGGTCGAAGTCTTCCTCGGTGACGTGCCGATTACCAAGTACGAAACACCGGGCGGTCAATCGTTCGCTGACACGATCATCCCTTACGTTAACAAAACCAACGTGATGATTCTCGCCAACCACGGCACCGTGTCCTACGGCGAAACGGTCGAGCAAGCGTATTGGTGGACCGAGATTCTCGATGCGTATTGCCGGATGCTGTTGCTCGCCAAACAGCTCGGCAACGTTTCGTTCTTGGACGAACAAAAATCGCGTGAGCTGCTCGACCTCAAAGAAAAATGGGGTTACGCCGACCCACGCAACACGCCTGATTTCAAAGACTGCGACATCTGCGCCAACGACATCTTCCGCGAGTCGTGGGCCGAAACCGGCGTCGAGCGCCGCGCCTTCTCCGCACCGCCGCCAATCAAAACCAGCGGCAGTGCGGCTGCCAACGACAAACCAGCGGCACCCGCTGGAGTCGACGAAGCCGCGTTGGTGAAAGCGATCACCGACGAAGTCATCCGCCAAATGGCGAGGTAGCGATTGGCTTTTGGCTTTTAGCTTTTGGCTTTTAGCTTTTAGCTTTTAGCTTTTGGCTTTTGGCTTTTGGCTTTTGGCTTTTGACTTTTGGCTTTTGGCTTTTGGCTTTTAGCGAAGCCCGATCGGATTGAGCCCCGGCAGGGGCGCCAGCGATTAGCCCACGGCGTCAGCCGTGGAATAGCTTGAAACCCCACACGCTAGACTAGCCCCGGAAGGGGCGACAAATTCGACACCCCCCAACGGGGACAGACGTGTCACCAACAACAGCCAAACGCCAAACGCCAACAGCCAACAGCCAACAGCCAACAGCCAAACGCCAACAGCCAAACGCCAACAGCCAACAGCCAAACGCCAAACGCCAATAACCCCCTTCAAGATCATTATGAAAATTTCAATTATCGGTGGCGGCGGCCTTGTCGGCTCGTGTGCCGCATACGCACTCCAGTGCGGTGGCCTCGCCAACGAAATCGCCCTACTCGACGTCAACGAAGAACTCGCCGTCGGTCATGCACTGGATTTGCGTCACGGTTCGCCGAGCGTCGCCAACCAAAAGTTTGCCGGTGGCGGGTACGAACACATCCCATCGAGCGACGTGATCTGCATCACCGCCGGACTGCGTCGCAAGTCCGACGAGTCGCGATTGGATTTGATCAATCGCAACACCGATTTGTTCATGCAAATTTTGCGAGACGTCAAAGCCGCCGGTCCGAAACCCTCGGCGATCGTGCTCGTCGTCAGTAACCCCGTCGACATCCTAACTTACGTTGCCGCTCACACGCTCGATTTACCGGTCGGTCAAGTCATCGGGTTGGGCACCCAGCTCGACACGATTCGGTTCTGTTCGCTGATCGCTGAAGAACTCGACGCACCGCCGGTTCAAACCAAAGCGTTGATCTTGGGCGAGCATGGCGAGTCGATGGTCCCGATTTGGAGCAGTGCCACGATCGCTGGTTTGCCGCTCGAAAAATATCCCGGTTGGAACCCCACGCTCGCCGGCGATTTGTTCACACGGACTCGCGGTAGCGGCGCCGAAGTGATCAAACGCAAAGGCGGCGCCGGGTTCGCCGTCGGGATCGCGATCCGCGATTGCATCGACGCGATCATCTTGGATTCCAACATCGTGTTGCCGATCAGTAGCGTGCAAAACGGCTGCTACGGAATCCGCGACGTCGCCCTCAGCGTGCCCACCGTGCTCGGCCGCAGCGGCGTGCAAGCGACGATGGAAATCGACCTGTGGCCGAAGGAAGTTCAAGGGATTCGCGCCAGCGGATCGGCACTTCGCAAAACGCTCGACAACGTCATGCAACGGATTCGCTGAGGCCTGGTGGACGGCCTCGTTCGAAGCGAACATCGTGCGGCGACTCCCGGCGACAGCGTCGCCGATCGACCTTGGTCGCCGAACCACTCGGGACGTCGATTTCATAACGGAAGTTCATCCGATGATGTCGCGGCACTCAACCACGGGCTACTGGCCTGGGACACTTTCATTTTACGGTTAGCCTTTTTGACGCTAGCCTCGGTTGTTACGCAATAAGCACATCGTCACAATTGTTTCGGCGTAACCACGTAGCAGCGTCTCTCTGTGACGCTGGAAATTGCGAGTCTCAGAGAGACTCGCCTACGTGAGGTTCTGCCGAACCTGTTCCGCCGAGGTGCTTAGCCGGGGCGAGCGGGCTGTTGATTTATTCGTTTTCGACAAGTTTGCGTGACAATCCTAACCCGACGCGTTACTAAATCAGCAGCCCAGGTTCGCCAGCAATCTTAGGTCGTCCTGATACCGCTGGAGGGCGCGTTGGTAGGATGCTTGATTCTTCGTCACGACGAGTCCGTGAGGCGTGCCCGTGCGGACGGTTTGCGTGTCGAGATCGAGTTTCGCCGCACGGATTTTATCTTCGAGGTGGGTTCGTATCTCTTCGCGTGCTCGGATCGTGCTCGTGGCTGAGTCCGGGGCGGCCATGAACGTGGCGAGCGACTTGCAATGACTGCATGAACACGACAGCGGCGGGGGGCGGGATAGATCGGTGGGAGGCGTCGGCATCACGGCGGTTTGCAACTGGAACCACTTCGACAACGAATCACGCCATGACGCGATTCGGGGTGCGATTTCACGGAGCGTTTTCTGACTCCAACGAATCAACTCGGGGCAACTCTTAGCTTGAAATTCGCGTTGGTTAAATGTTTTGGGAGCCTCTGCGAGAAGTGCAAACAGACTCTCGCCCGCGTGCAAATCGGAGGCTCCCTGATGCTCCAAAATCGTTGCCGCCTGAACCAAATCGAGCCAAGTCTTTTGCAATTGATCGGAGTTGTGTCGATAGCGATTTTCTTGTTCACGCGCATCGCGAACCAAACGCTCGACCGCCACGTCGAGCAGGCTGCTGCAATCGGTGATCTCCATCCCCAGCGATTCCCGTTTCCGGCAGACCACGAGCAGCCAATTGGCATCGCGAAGCGGCAGACCATTGGCGAGCGAGTAGCCATGCTCGTTTGGCGCCGGGGTCGTTTTCAAATACTGCATCAAACGCGGTGTCATCTCGTTCGCACCGAAAGTTTTGATCGCCGCAGGCACCCACGATTTCAGCGGCAGTTGCCAGTCACGCAGCGCGATCGTTTCGAGCAATTCGCTCACCAATTCCGGGTCTTCAAAGTGCACGAATTCGTCAGCAATCGTTTTTAGAGAGGGTCGGTCATTCTCGCGAGCGTTCATGTAGGAGGGCATCCTTCGCGGCCATTTCGCAATCATCGACCTGGCCAAACGATAGCAATTATCGCAGGCCATTTCGAGTTCGTCGTCGTCGTCGATCTCGCTCAAGTCGGACCGCATTCGCAACAGCTCTTCCCCAGCGGCCTCGACACCCGATCGGGTCAGCATGTCGAAATGGCGTGCTTCGGGCCACACCGTGATCGCTGCTTTGTGGTACCAACGATCCAGCGTATTGCCCGCGTTGCCGGTGTAGCCCTCGTAATCTTGCCGGGTCGGTTTCCACTGGTCCACCGGCGTGATCGAAATCAGGCTTTCGTCGTTACAAGACATCGTCCCCAGCGGCACGCGCCAGCCGCCGGCATCCTTCCAGCCGTCGATGTTGATTTCGTCCTCGTAGACTTCGCCGATGTTCAGCTCCGCGTTATCGACACTGCTTTCACCATCGTCGTCGTACCAGTCACGTTCGTAGCCAAAATTCCCGTCATCGGCATACTGACAAAGGTGCCGCGAAACCATCCCGAAGTGCAAACGGCATCCCAGACGTTCGGCGGCGTCCGCCAACTCGCGAGCCAGCGTGCGATCGTCGCCCTTGAGTAAATCCATGTTCAACCCGTCCTCGGTGTATTGATGTTCCAGCGTGACGACCAGCGGATCGGCCGGGTTCGCTTCCATCCATTCACCCATGACTTGAACGAGTTTTTCGTGATCGGTCGAAGGCTTGAGTTTTTGTTTGCGTTGAGGTTTGAGAATTAAATTGTATGCCAAACAGACTCGCACGCCGCTATCAACGCGACTGACGGAGTGTTCGCAGTCGGCGTAGAAGGCGACGTATTCGATCGCCCGTTCGGAGCTGGCCTCTTCGAATCCATGATGCACGCGACCTCCGGAATTCTGCAGAGTCAACAGCCCGCCCCCGAACCTCGACGGCAGCACCACAATCAGGCTGGCGACCATCCCCTTTTTCTTTTCAGCATCGCGGTGCCAATCGAACTGACCGCCTTTGTCATAGATCAACAACTTGTAAAGCTCCGCGGTGAGTTCACCCGCTGGCAACCCCAGTCCACTCGCCACCTCGGGCAGCAGGTCTTCAATTGCCTGTTGAAACGAATCCGATAGCGTCAACTGTTCGGGAGCGATTTCCCGCGTGTTACGGACGGCGGTGTCGACGACCGTTTTGCTGCCCTTACCAAAAGGAGCTTGCGTGGTGACCGATTCCAGATCCCGCAATTGCCTGGGTCGCATCGGAATCGGCAGCGGCCCCAAGCCGACGAGTTCCACTTGGACACGAACATCTTCGATCACACCCGAGACTGTTTTCGGACGCTCGAGGGTGGCCAAGGAACTGGGCGACTGGATCGCCCGCAAAAGCTGTTGCGTAATCGTCATCGGTGGGTGACTTGCTAGTCAAGGGGCAAAGTGGGTGGTCGCTGCTTCGATTTCGCGGCAGCGAAGAATATCGCTCGGTTCTCCGAACCGATAGCACAGCGGGACACGCTGACGGCTCGCAGAGCCGAGCGACAATCCCAACACCGCCACTGATCGTTCCGGCGGTGCTTGACGACAGCGAAACAATAACTGCCGTAGTGGACGAGGCTACGAGTCCATCCACTGCGGTAATCAGACGGACTCGTGGCCTCGTCCACTAACATTCAGCGCGTCTGATTATCTCACCAGGAAACCTGCGGACAGAGCATCTTTTTGGGTGTTTAGCGAGCTTCGGGACTGTCGAGCCGTCTCCTGAAGCGACGGCAAGCGGCGAGCTCCAGCCTAGCTCAAAGTAGGTGCATCCACACCACCCGAAAAAGTACTCTGTCCCTAATGTCCCTGAAAAAAAGGCGATAGCTCGCCGTAAATTTGATAGCAACAAGTCGATGGAGATCCAACGTGCCCTGCCCCCCCCCGGATGCCCACAATTTGTCATTGAGTTCGCCATCCAAACACGCGACATCCGTTTCCACCTCATCGGCTTTGTTATTTCTTGCAGTTTCGAATGGGTGCGATCTGCCCAATGCGCTGCTAGCAAATGACCACGAACCATGGAAAACGCTGGTTTTTCAGAATTTCGGTGTCAATTTGTCTAGCATTTTCAATAGAGCTTTGGGACTTACTTGCTCTTATACGATCAAAAACCTGAGATTTCCTGGGAAAAAAGGCGCATTACGCGGATTGCACCCGTTTCGAATTGTAATTCTTGCCAACAATTTCAGGCTCGCGAACCGAAATTCAGGGCGAATTCTGTCGCAGGAATCGTCTCCGCCCCTTGACGGCAAGCTTTCGTTGGTAATAAATTCTTACTTGTGAGTAATTTAATGTCAGGGGAGCCAAATTGATGAATCGAGCCGAAATCGTATCCGTTTTGTTTGATGTGTTGAAAAGCATCCAGCTAGACAGCGGTCGAGAGAGCATTCCGCTGTACGGGAGCACTTGTCCCATCGGTGACTTGGACGGTTTTGACAGCCTCAACGGTGTCGAAGCCACGGTTGAACTGGCTGACAGGCTGGGGATCGAGATTGCTGGGGCGACTGTTTTCGCAAATGAGGCTGGAACTAAAGCTTTGTCGATTACAGAAGTTGCTGAACGATTGTCGACAAATCACGCAAATGCCGAGCAGTCAGCATGAACACATCAGACGAACTGCGAGAAGCAATTGCGGGACGATTGCGAACGGCTCGGGAAACCGCTGGGCTTTCACAGGGACAAGCCGCAAAGCGGTTGGAAATGCACCGTCCAACAATTTCTGAAATTGAGGCTTGCAGGCGACGTGTTTCCGCAGAAGAAGTCGTTCGATTTGCTGATCTGTATAGCGTTGACGCTAAATGGATCATGGAAGGGTCGTCGTCGAGCGTCGAGGACAGCGACAAGATAGTTTTAGCGGCCCGACAGTTGAGCAAACTGAAAGACAAAGACCTTGATCGACTAATGAAGCTCATTACGATGCTCCGAGGTTCCGGAGGTGGTGATGACCAGTAATCGCAAAATGCTGGCCCTCGAAGCCATTTCGCAAGCTTTGAAAGTTCGCAACCGCGCAAAATCCGACCCGAAAAGCCCGTTAAGCGTTTTCGATCTTTGCGAAACGCTTGGTGTCTCCGTGCTTCTCCAAGACATCCCATCTATGGAAGGATTCTACATGCCGGAGGCGTCCCCGCGACCGACGATTATCCTCTCTTCGCTGCGACCTGCGGGTCGACGGGCAATGACCTGTGGCCACGAGTTTGGACATCATGAATTCAAGCACGGGAAACGCTGGGACGAACTGAAGGAAGAACGCACTCAATCCCGACGTTTTGAACCAGAAGAATTTTTAGCCGATATGTTTTCGGCCTATATTCTAATGCCAAAGACTGCCGTAGAGTTTGCGTTCCGGGCGAGGGGACTACTTCCCGAAAGTTGCTCAGCGGAACAGTTCTTTGCGCTTTCAACGTATTTCGGCGTCAGCTACGAAGCGTTTGTAACACATCTCGAACGCACGCTGAGTTTGGTGTCGATGCGACGCGCCGCAGATTTGGCAGCACACTCTCCCAAGGAATTGAGGCAGTCATTACTCGGCGAAGTATGTCCGCAAAATTTGATTCTCGCAGACGCGTTTTGGATTGGCCGCGCTATTGACGCAGAAGTCGGCGACTCCATTTTGCTTCCCGGCAAGACATCAATTGAAGGCAATAGCATTAAAGTTGTTAGCAGCACTTCAAAACGAACGGTGTTGAGCGCGGTGAGTTCCGGTATTGGACGAGTTGCCGATTCAACAGGCTGGTGCGCGTTCGTCCGTGTGATGAGCAAAGGATACGTTGGACGCGTGGCATTTCGACACGACGAGGAGATTGACGATGAGTGAAGTTTGTTCGATTAGCGATTCGACAATATCAGGTGTTTGGTTGCAAGCGTTTCTACGAATGATGAAACCCGGCGTAACGGAAGTCACTCCGATGATTGTCTCGGTTGACATCAATAGCACCAGTCAATTTGATCAAGACGTTGTGGCGACCGCACTGCTAGATGCGTCCATCGAGAATCTAAAGCGGTCTGATGCAAAGTTCTCCAAGCTTCAGTCGGTAGCAACGGTTGCCAATACTATCTTCCCAATCTCAATGTGGAACCCATCCATCGAAGACGGCGCAGACAAACTGTTCGACCGATTTGAACAAGCGTGGCCACGAATAAAAAAGTGCAAACAAAACCGACGCGGATCATATTTCCGACGAATGACCGCGTTTCGCAACAAAGACGAGAATGGGAAGCCGATCAACCAGTTGCGCCAAGTTATTGAAACGTATAAGGCGGATATTCATCGTCGAAGCGCCCTGCAAGCGTCCATTTTCGATCCTGCGTTCGACCATGTGAAGTCGCGTCAGCTCGGCTTCCCTTGTCTTCAGCAAGTCGCCTTTTCGCCGGTTGGAGATAGCGAATTACGAGTAACTGGGTTCTATGCGAACCAGTACATTTTCGACCGCGCGTTGGGGAACTATTTTGGTCTGTGTCGTTTGGGGGCGTTCATGGCGGCTCAGTTGAATTTGCGATTTACTGGGATGACCTGCATTGCTTCAGTGGCCCAGTTAGGAACGCCGGGTAAAACCATTCTACGCCCACTCGAAGAGCAGGCAGCTAAGGCATTGAACGAACTGTCAGGGACGGCAGTATGAAAACAAACTCTGCCCAACACACCTTCTGGCCGATCGAGCCGAAACTGAAACGCTCGAAAAAGAAACTTTTGACACTCTCGCCAGCCAAACCGACAATCGTTTACGATATTTATTGGCAATTCGCGGCCGAGCGGCAAGCAACCTTTTTTCGCCGTGCATTCGGTGAACCGCAGCCGTGGACGCAAGACGAGATACTGCAAACTTACAAGTTCACAAATGCTTATCGCGCTTCGGATCGAGTCAGCCAGTATTTGATTCGGAACGTGATATACAACGGTTCTCAAGATGTCGAAGAAGTTTTTTTCCGCACGATTCTGTTCAAGCTATTTAATAAAATCTCAACATGGGAATTGCTCGTTCGTGAATGTGGAATTCCGGTTTACGACACTCGCTTGTTTGAGAAATACGATCGCGTCTTGACGCAAGCGATGAATCAAAAAAAGACAATTTATTCCGCAGCTTATATCATGCCGTCAGGTAGCCGGAAACTTGGGTCAACCAAGAAACACCGAAGCCACCTCCAGCTCCTCGAATTGATGATGAAAGACGAAGTTCCGAAACAGATATCTGATCTTCCATCCATGCGTGAAGCCTTCGAGCTTTTGTTGTCGTACCCGATGATCGGCGACTTCCTTGCTTACCAATACACCACGGATTTGAACTATAGCGAAATCTGCGACTTCACCGAAATGGAATTCGTGGTTCCCGGGCCCGGTGCAATCGACGGCATCAGCAAGTGTTTCAAAAGCCTCGGCGGACTAAATGAAACGGAGATCGTCAAACTGGTCACCGACCGACAGGAAGACGAATTCAAGCGACTGGGGCTTCAGTTTCAAAGCTTATGGGGACGCCCACTTCAACTTATCGACTGTCAAAACTTGTTCTGTGAAATCAGCAAATACTCGCGTGTCAGCCATCCAGAAATCAAAGGCGTCGCCAATCGAACACGAATCAAACAGAAGTATTCGGTAACCGAAGAACCGATTGCGTTTTGGTATCCACCAAAATGGAAAATCAACGACCGCATAGAAAACACTCAGAGCGAAACGTAGGATTGAACATGGCATTTTGGCGAAGCGAAACGATGAGGATACGGTTGTCTGAAGAGAGTCTCATAGAACCGTATCATGAAACCCATGTCACTCAATGCGCCTACGAACTGTGTATGGGATCGCAAGCTTTCATCACATCAACGGAAGAAAAACTAAAAATTATCTTGAAAGATGGCGGCTCGCTGGTGATTCCGCCCGGACAGCTAGCTTTGCTTTTAACAAAGGAAGTTGTCCGCGTTCCACTTGATTCGATCGCATTCATTTCGATGAAATTCGGAGTTAAGCGGCGTGGTCTAATCAATGTCTCTGGTTTCCACGTCGATCCAGGTTTCGGTGGAAAGCTAAAATTCTCTGTGTACAACGCAGGAAGCAGTCCGATAACGGTGACGAACGGCGATCGACTATTCTTGATTTGGTATGCAAAGCTAGATGTGCCCACTGAGGATGGATACGGCGATGCAGGCCCAGAACAGAACGTAATCTCGTCGGACGATCAGAACGTCATGCACGGCGACATCGCTTCCCCTGCCGAATTGAAATCGCAATTGGATCTATTGAAGCATCAAGATATCAATCGGAAGTGGTTGCTCGGCCTGATTGCGTCCGCGCTGGTTGGGATTCTCATTCGCTTGATGTTTACAGGCTATTTCGCTCCAGTGCCAGCATCTGAAATAGACCGAATAAAACGAGAGATCATTGAGGAAGTCAAGTCGCAGCAACCATTTGTAAGCGTTCAGGCACCTGTTATCAAAGGTTCGGCATCGGACACCCAAAGTGATCAGCCCAATCCTTTGGAAGAGTCCCTCAAAAAGCGAGCAGCTAAATGAATCTACGAGATTTTCAACTAGAAGCTGCTAAAACCGACCAAGTCAAAGGAGACGATGACAAAAGCAAACTGGTTCCCTTACTTGGGCTTGCTGGCGAAGTTGGCACGCTGTTGTCGGAGTACAAAAAATTTCTTCGTGACGGTGGCGCTCACCAGCGATTCCACGAACAAGTTGCGGAAGACCTTGGCGATCTGCTTTGGTACGTAGCCAATGTGGCCACCAAGTTTAACCTTGATCTTGATGAAGTTGCCCAAGCAAACTTGAAAAAAGTCAACGACCGCTGGACGTTACACTCGAACCCGTCGCAACGGACGCTGTTCGATCGCCACCCGCGGCAGTTGCTCGACGAGGACGCGATTCCAACGCAGCAGCTACCTCGCAAATTCACTGTCGTGATTAACGAAATGCGGGAGGGCGAATCAGTGCGAGTCGTCGTGTCGCGTAACTCCGAGCAAATCGGCAACGATCTGACGGATAATGCCTATGAAGACGATGGTTATCGTTTCCACGACGTTTTTCATCTTTCGTATGCCGCTGTTTTAGGTTGGTCGCCGGTGACTCGTAAATTGCTCGACGTCAAACGCAAGGACAACGGCAAAACAGACGAGGTCGAAGATGGCGCTCGCGCGGGAATTATTGAAGAACTGATTTCCCAACTTGTTTACACCTACGCTCGCGAACATAACTTTCTCGAAGGAGTAAACAGCCTCGACTATCACTTGCTCAAGACAATCCAATCACTCGTTGCCGACCGTGAGGTGCGAGTTCGCTCCGCCGCTGAGTGGGAAACCGCGATTCTTCAAGGCTACTTAGTTTGGCGAGATATTCGCGAAAATGGTGGTGGTTTCGTTGATGTTGACCTTTTAGCTGGAAGCGTCTCGTTCCGGAAAACAGACCAAACCAGTTCTCATCCAGCCCATTTATCTCACAAGTGAGTGCAACATGAGCGATCCAAAATCCGATTCGAAACGACGTCACGTCTTTATTAGCCACCACCACAAGGACAATGCTGAAGTTGACAAATTGTCAAAGCTTCTGAACCGAAAAGGTTACGACATTCGCAATAGTTCCATCCGCGCAAAACCAGCCAGCCGCGAACGACTTGAAAAGGGGTTAGTCAAGAAGGCGGTGGTACGTCGCTTACTCGGAATGAAGATGTCGTGGGCCGGAACGCTTATCGTCCTTGTCGGCAGGGATACACACTCTCGCCCTTGGGTGAACTGGGAAATCAAGCAGGCAGCGAAGATGGGAAAGCGAATCGTCGGTGTATGGGCACAGGGTGCGCAAGAATGCGACCTTCCTGAAAACCTAATCAAATACCGCGACGCGATGGTTGGTTGGAATTCCGAAAATATCATGGACGCTATCGACGGCAAAGACAATACTTCTCATCTCCCCAGCGGTGGCGAGTTTCCAATGCAGCAAATCGGTCGAGCGAACTGCTGAATGAGCGAGACGTCATGAAACTCTTTTCCTATGTTGTCCGGCTAGACTTCGGTTTCGCACCGAATCCGTTTCATGGTGTCTGTACTCTGGCCACCTGCAAAGGTCAGATTCGCCGAACTGCTGCAGTTGGCGATTGGGTCGTCGGGACAGGCTCGACGGCGTATGGGCTTCAGGGGCGAATAGTTTATGCCATGAACATTTCTGAAAAACTGACATTCCAGCAGTATTGGCAGGATCCGCGATTCTCTGCTAAGCGTCCGTATCTGCGCGGTAGTTTAAAACAAACTCGCGGCGACAACATCTATCATCGTCATCCGAAGTCGGGAGTATGGATTCAAGAGAATTCCCGTCACAGCAACGACAACGGAACACCAAACTTAGGCCACATCGACCGTGACACACGGCACCCGTTCGTGCTAATAGCTGATGAGTTCTACTATTGGGGCGGAACAGGGCCAGCGATCCCAGCGAGTTTTCGAAATTGGCAAAGCCACGACATTTGCCAACTACGCTCGATGAAATACAGGTTTCCAGCGGCGATGGTGAACTCATTAGTAATCTGGATCAGATCAAGCGGCGAATCGCAATACATTAACCAACCAGCGAGTTTCGAGTGATGTCCATGCCCGAGTTTGCAACGTTCCTAGACCTAACTCGATTTCAGCTAACTCTCAATGAATCGGTTGTCATTAAGTCGGCGTCCGCCCAATCCGTCAACAAGACTGTATTTCTTGCGTATTCATCAAAAGACTCGGAATACCGCGCTGGAGTTATTTCGGTTTTGGAAAGTAGCGGCGGGCGAGTCTACATCGACAAGGCGGACGCCACACTGCCTCGCAAACCAAACCGCAAAACGGCCGAAGTCTTGCGATCGTCTATTCGCAGTTGCCGAAGATTCGTTATATTCTTTTCCACAAACAGCAAGGATAGCGTTCAGATTCCATGGGAGCTTGGTCTTGCCGATGGCGAGAAAGGGCATGCGTTGATCGCGTTGTTCCCGACCGCGAGCAACTCAACCGACCAAAACTGGGCCTCGCAAGAGTACTTGGGGCTTTATCAAGTGGTCGTGTGGGGGATAATCGACGGAGTGCTGACCCAGCCGGATTGGATCGTGTTGAACCGCCAATCCAGCACCGCCGTGACGCTCAATAGCTGGCTTGCTCAATCGATTTGAAGCTTTATGTTTTGTGCGTGATTACTGAAAAGGAAACGATTGATGGGACTTCAACCGCTGCTCATCCACTTTATGTTCCATCCCAAATCGAAGTCTGCCAGAGATATGGCTCGGCATCTTCATCGACAACTCAACGATGATGTTGTGGTGCCGGGGCTCCGGGTACCAACCGTTTTTTGTCCGTTTGACAATAGTCTTCGGCCGCCAACCGTTAATAGGCTTGGTATCGCTCAGCGTAGTTTTGTCGTTCCGTTGGCTGAAGATGAACTGGTGATTGACGCCGATTGGTGTCGTTTCGTGGCGGATACTTGGCTGGCCTGTGCGGCTTCGTCCGAGGGACAGCATCGTTGTGTTCCCATGCAACTTACGAAGAACGCTTGTCCGCTGGATCAACGACTTAAAGAAGTCAATTTTGGTCGCGCTTATGCACAAGTAGAGGGCGACGCTCGAAATCGCTGGGTGACTCGACGAGTTGTGATCGAGCTCTGCCGATTTCTTCAGGGCTTTGAATCCACCGACGACCAAAGCGATGCTCCAACCAAGCTGTTCCTGAGTCACGCCAAAGCGGATATGGGAACTGATCCGAAAGTTGCCCAGCAGTTTATTGACTATCACACACCTGATCAGCCAGTTGAAGCTTGGGTCGATTCAGGTGATATCGAAACGGGGTCGAAGTTCTCTGAGGCGATTAACAACGGCGTCCTTCGCACATCGTTGCTGGCGATTGTCACCGACAACTACTCGTCGCGAGAATGGTGCCGCGAAGAAGTAATGCTGGCAAAGGAACATCAACGCCCGATTGTGGTCATTGATGCACTGATGACGCACGAAGTGCGCAGTTTTCCATTTCTTGACAACGTCCCGCGAATGCGTTGGAGCGGCAGCGTAGAAACTGGCGTTGATATGCTGCTCAAAGAGACTTTGCGTCACTTGCACACGCGAATGGTTTTGGAATCGTCCAAACGCGATGGCGATACTGTCTTCCTTCGCCCCCCCGAACCAGCCACTTTACTCGGTGTTGCCCATGGCTCCAACATTCTTTACCCCGATCCGCCCCTTGGTGTCGGTGAACTTCAGCGGCTAGCAAAATCGCGGGTCAGATTTTCGACTCCGCTAGAACGATCTGCGGAAGAGCGTCCGCTGGCTGGCAAGTTGATCGCGCTGTCTATGTCAGAGAGTAGTGACATCGCACAATGCGGAATGGATGATGTCCACCTGACGCAGACGATGCTGGAGCTGTCTCGGCACCTTTTGATTCGCGGTGCATCGCTTGCATACGGAGGTCATCTGGGATCTCCCGGATACACACGACGCCTATTTGAGCTGGTTCGCACGCACAACAACTTGGATGGAGTGGAAAATTTCGATCGAATCGTTAACCACCGTGGCTGGCCGCTACCCAAACTCACCACGCCGCAGTTGGCGGAACTAAATTCTGTATCGACCATCGTGTCAATCTTGCGTCCAGCCGATATTGATGAGTCTCTGTCACCTGATTTCGTAGCCGAACTCGCAAAGTTTCTTCCTGCCGACGCATCGCCGGAGAATCGGTACGCGTGGTGTCGGGGCATGACAGAAATGCGAGCCTATCAAGCGGACACTGCCCGAAGCAGTGTCTCAGCCAGAATTGTTTTTGGGGGAACATTTGAGCGGACGCTAAAAGCGAACGACGACGGAACGATAACTGAAAAATGGTATTCCAGCCGAATGCCTGGCGTACTTGAGGAAATTCTGCTGTCGATCAAGTCTGGGCAACCTGTATTCCTCATCGGCGCGTTTGGCGGGGCCGCTCGTTTAGTAACTGATCTGTTACGAGGCGAAGGGCACCGTGCCGCATCATGGGAAGTGCAGTCGCAAGCACCCTACGCAAAAGAAACTCGCGATCTGTTCGCGGCTCGCAATCAGCGGTGGTGGTACTACGACGACGAACCGAGAATCGAAGGCTTGCCCACCGATGACAATCGCTCAATCGTCCAGTTCCTCGCTGACACATGGCAGACGGGGAACGATCGCGGCTGGGAGACAGGGATCAACCCTTTGTCGAGAGGCCAAAATCAGCGATTGTTTGATACGGTTGATCTTGCCGAGATGGTCGAGCTGCTGCACTCCGGATTGACTACGTGTTGACCGTACCGAATGCTATTCATCTCTAACCTGTCGCCATAGGAAACCTGGGGAAGGAAACCTGGGGACAGAGCATCTTTTTGGGTGTTTGGCGAGCTTCGGGACCGTCGAGCCGTCTCCTGAAGCGACGGCAAGCGGCGAGCTCCAGCCTAGCTCAAAGTAGGTGCATCCACACCACCCGAAAAAATACTCTGTCCCTAATACTTCTTCCCTAATACTTCTCTACATCCTGAACGAGCTGCGACGGAAATTGCACGACCCACGCGTTCCGAAGGCGGCGGTGATGGTTGGGTCGGGGTTCAGCCTCAATGCGACGCCCCGTTTTGGCGGCGGAAAGCGGTTTCCGCTCTGGAAGGATCTGACCGGCAAACTGATTGATGGACTGTACACCAACGCGGAAGACCGGCGTGACGTCATGGAAGCCTCTGGAGCGACGAGTTCGGCGTTGCGGTTAGCGGAAGAGTACGAGTCGGCGTTCGGGCGGCCGGCGTTGATCGAGATCGTTCGCCAAGAAACATCCGATGATGGCGAAACCTGGGGACAGAGCATCTTTTTGGGTGTTTAGCGAGCTTCGGGACAGTCGAGCCGTCTCCTGAAGCGACGGCAAAGGGCGAGCTCCAGCCTAGCTCAAAGTAGGTGCATTGACACCACCCGCAAAAGCACTCTGTCCCTAATGTCCGTCCCTTCGGACTAAAGCGACTCGCTTTCATTGCCGATACCGAAATCAGGGGAGTGGCCAAGGTCACCGCTGCGCTGCGATCGACCTGTTTCCAAGAGCTGAGGCGGGTCCGACGGAGCGACTCAGGAATCGACTGCCGGAAATCGCAGGGACACACACAATTCAGATGCGACCTGATCACCAGCTCCGGAAGAATGTGGGTGGCCCCTTCTTTCTTCGGTGGCCCCTTCTTTCTTCCCTTCTTTCTTCTTTAGCCCCTTCTTTACCTTCTTTACTCTCTGTCCCTAATGTCCCTCTCCAAACTCAATCTCTTTTCCCGTCCGGCTGAACAAATCCGACGCGCGCCCGCTATCCGTCGTCGCCGACAACCACTCAGCCGTCACTTCATCCTTAGTGATATCGAAACCGTAAACAAAAACACGATCCGCCGCCATGAAGCGAAACTCAAACGACGACGGCTTCGCCGCCTCGTCGGTCAAGCGAAACTGATTCAACGCAATCCGTTTCATCGGCCCCGCCCCTTCGATGATCAGATCACGAGCAAAGTCGATCGCCTTGACAATATTCGACTTCCCGCCGCATTGGCCCCATAGATCACCGAAGCTCGCAGCGCCTGCTCATCCGACCCCGGAATCGGCACACAATGCGACTCATGCCCCGTCTGAGCCGAGCTCGCGACCATGCTAAGCGTCTGCTCACTACCGAAAGAGCGAAAGTTTTCGACTGAGAAGTTAATGAGCATGACACGTCTTTTGATTTCGTCACGATTAATTGGACTCGGCGGGCAACGATGCAAGCCCAATCACATCGCATCGAGCAATTGTCACAGTGTCAGTGCGATCTTGGGCTCCATCTGTGGTTTGCCAGATGGAATCTGAGGATATCCCGATTTCGTAGGTTTCAACCCGTGTTTTCCGAAAGCAGTACGCTGAATTACGTTCAAAATACGGCGGCGCTGTCCACATGAACGCCTCTGCCCTCAACAAACAGTCCCCGAGAAAAACTCTCAGGCAGATTCTAGTCGGTCGAGTTCAACGTCGATTCCAACCGATCAAGCGCCCGTTTGTCCATGTTAGCAATCAGCCGAAACAACTCCGGCCGCTGCCGAATCCGTTTACGAATTGCCGGCGGGACCTTGTCAGCCAGCAGTAACAACTCGTCCTCATCCGTTTTTAGCTCCGTCGCCAACTTGAGGATGAATTTTTCCGACGGGTAATCGCCGAAGTGCAGCCGGTCGTTCTCGACTTTGCTAATGTACGAAACGCTGACGCCGGTTCGGTCGGCCACTTGCTGCTGCGTGAGTCCAAGCTCGCCGCGTAAAACTCGCACCCTGTCGCCGAAATCTCTTGATTCTCGATTCATACTCGGCTGCTCCTCTTATTGTGAAAGCCCTGCTGGAAAGGTATGCTTGCGAGACTTTCTGGTCAATACCTTGAAACCATGACAGCAATCGACATCATCTCCAATGAGCAACGAGTCAGCCACTCGCAAAGAAATCATCGACAAACGGCTAGCCGAGGCTGGCTGGAATATCTCCGATCCAACGCAGGTCGCATTGGAGTTGCACATTACTAAATCTGCTGGGACCGTCGCTGAGTCTCAAGCTCGTTATTCAGCTAACGAGTACGGCGACTATGGTTTGCTCGGAAAGGACGCAAAGCCACTCGCTGTTGTCGAAGCCAAAAAGTCAAGTGAAGCCCCCGCAATCGGGCGCGAGCAAGCGAAACAGTACTGTCTGGACATTCAAGCAGAGCATGGCGGAGAGCTTCCATTTTGCTTTTACACCAACGGCCCTGAAATCTTCTTTTGGGACATTGGAAACTATCCGCCTCGCAGAGTCTTCGGTTTCCCGACTCGCGACGACCTTGAGCGGATGCAATACATTCGTCGTAGCCGCAAGTCGCTTACGCACGAATTAATCAACGCCGACATCGCGGGCCGAGACTACCAGATCCGAGCGATCCGTGCCGTGCTCGAAGGCATTGAACAAAAGAAGCGAGACTTCCTGCTCGTCATGGCGACGGGAACGGGGAAGACTCGCACCTGCATTGCTTTGGCGGATACCCTCATGCGAGCTGGCTATGCCGAGCGAATTCTGTTCCTTGTCGATCGCATCGCACTACGCGAACAAGCCCTTGCCGCCTTCAAAGAGCACCTCCGCAACGAGCCTCGCTGGCCCAACGAAGGCGAAAAGCTGATCTCGAAAGATCGTCGCATCTACGTCGCGACCTATCCAACGATGCTGAACATTGTCCGCGATCAGCTACAGTCACTCTCACCGCATTTTTTCGACCTCGTCATCGTCGATGAAAGCCATCGGTCGATCTACAACACGTACGGTGAAGTGCTCGACTATTTCGACTCCATCCGGCTTGGATTGACCGCAACTCCGACTGATCTAATCGACCACAACACCTTTGAAGTGTTTCATTGCGAGGACGGACTGCCGACTTTCGCCTACACGTACGAAGAGGCCGTCAACAACGTGCCGCCGTATCTGTCCAACTTTCAGGTCATGAAAATTCAGACCCGATTTCAGATGGAAGGTATCAGCAAGCGGACCATTTCACTGGAAGATCAGAAACGATTACTCCTCGAAGGCAAAGACGTCGAGGAAATCAACTTCGAGGGTTCTCAACTCGAAAAACAAGTCACCAACAAAGGCACGAACACTCTGATCGTTCGAGAGTTCATGGAAGAGTGCATCAAGGATCCCAATGGGGTTTTGCCCGGCAAAACGATTTTCTTCTGTACCTCCAAGTCCCACGCACGTCGCGTCGAAGAAGTCTTCGATAAGCTCTACCCTGAGCATGCGGGTGAATTGGCCAAAGTCCTCGTTTCTGACGACCCGCGCGTGTACGGGAAAGGCGGGTTGCTCGATCAGTTCACGAACAAAGACATGCCACGCGTCGCGATCAGCGTTGATATGCTCGACACCGGAATCGACATCCGCGAGATCGTGAATCTTGTTTTCGCCAAGCCAGTGTTCTCGTATACCAAGTTTTGGCAAATGGTCGGTCGAGGCACACGCTTGCTTGAAGCCAGTAAACCCAAACCTTGGTGCGTCGAGAAAGACGTGTTTTTGATTTTGGATTGCTGGGACAACTTCGACTTCTTCAAGCTGAATCCCAAAGGCAAGGAGCTGAAGTCGCAAGTCGCTCTGCCAGTTCGTGTCGCGGGCCTGCGGATTGACAAAATCGAAAAGGCACTTGATACGCACCAGTCGCAGATCGCTGAACGGGAAGTGACGCGGCTCCGGTCAGCCATCGCGGCGTTTCCGAGTGGATCGGTCGCGATCATGGAGGCAGCCGCAGCACTCGCTCTTGTCGCAGAAGACGGGTACTGGTCCGATTTGGATCACGCAAAACTCGAATTTCTGCGGGCCGAGATCAAGCCCCTTTTCCGCACCGTCTCCGAAGCCGACTTCAAAGCGATGCGATTCGAGCGAGACTTGCTGGAATACTCTTTGGCGAAACTCTCCAGCGAAATCGAAAAAGCCGAAACGCTGCAAGCAAGCCTCGTCGAACAAATCGCCGAGCTGCCCCTGAGCGTTGGCTTTGTGCAAGCGGAAGAACCACTCATTCGCCGGGCGCAGTCAAACTCGCCTTGGTCGGTCTCGGATCCACTCCAGCGTGAAGACTTTCTTGATGAGCTGAATCAGAAATTGGGTCCGCTAATGAAATTTCGCGAGGCGAATCCCGGCCCCGGATTCGCTCACCTGGATCTCAAGGACGAACTGCATCGCAAAGAATTCGTCGAGTTCGGCCCACAAAACGAAGCGGTCAGCATCAGTCGATACAAAGAAATGGTCGAGTCCTTGATCGCGGAGCTAACGCAGCACAATCCGATTCTGACTCGGATCAAGAATGGGAAGCAAGTCTCTACCGAAGACGCCAACGAATTGGTGGCACTGCTGCACGCCGAACATCCTCACATCACCGAAGCACTGTTGCGTCAAGTTTATCAGAATCGCAAAGCCAAATTTCTGCAATTCATCAAGCATATCCTCGGCATCGAAGTCCTCAAGAGTTTTTCGGAGTCGGTCGGCGAGGCTTTCGATCAGTTCATTCAGCAGCACTCGAATCTCAACGGCCGTCAGCTTGAGTTTCTCAACCTTTTGAAGAGCTTCATTCTGGAACGCGAAAAAGTCGAGAAGAGAGATCTGATCAGCTCACCGTTCACCGTGCTGCACCCACAGGGAATTCGCGGAGTCTTCAGCCCGTCAGAGATCAACGATATCCTGGAACTCACCGCAACGTTGGCATCGTAAGAGCGTGATGCAGGCGTCTAGCCTGCGATCAAACAACCGGAAACGCAAGGAAATAGCGAAACACAATCATGCTCCAAAACAACCCTGAGCTCAAAAGCCAGATCGACCAACTCTGGAACAAATTCTGGAGCGGCGGGATCTCCAATCCGCTGACCGCGATCGAACAGATCACCTACCTGCTGTTCATGAAACGATTGGACGAACTCGACGCCAAGAAACAGGCCGACGCGGAGTTCATAGGCGAGCCGTATAAATCACGATTCAAAGGCACATGGATTCCGCCCGAGTATCGACACCAGGACAATCCCAAACAGTACGCCATCCAAAAACGCACGCTTCGATGGAGCGAGTTCAAGCGTATGCAAGCGGACGAGATGCTGGCGCACGTCCAATCAAGAGTCTTTCCGTTCCTCAAAGATATGAACGGTGAGGTCTCGAAGTTCACGCATCACATGAAGAACGCCGTCTTCATCATTCCCAAACCGGCACTGCTAGTGGAAGCAGTGAAGACGATCGACGAAATCTTCGAGATCATGGAAAAGGATTCGCAGGAAAAGGGGCAAGCGTTTCAGGACATCCAAGGCGACGTCTACGAAATGCTGCTTTCCGAAATTGCCTCCGCTGGAAAGAACGGGCAATTCCGCACGCCCCGGCACATCATCAAGCTGATGACCGAGTTGGTCCAACCGCAACTTGGCCATCGCATCGTTGATCCTGCCTGCGGTTCGGCCGGCTTCTTACTGGGTGCCTACCAATACGTCGTCACTCAACTGGCCGTCAAAGCCGGCGCGAAGAACTTGAAACCCGACGAAGATGGCTTTGTGCGTACCTCCGTTGCCGCCGCCCTGACTGACAAGGCTCAAGACATCCTGGCCCAGTCGCTGATCGGTTTTGACATCGACAGCACAATGGTTCGTCTGGGACTGATGAACCTGATGATGCACGGCATTGACGAGCCGATGATCGACTACAAAGATACACTCAGTAAAAGCTTCAAGGAGGAATCTGAGTACGACATCGTGATGGCCAATCCGCCATTCACAGGTAGCGTCGACAAAGGCGATATCAACGAAAGCCTTCAGCTTGGCACCACCAAGAGTGAATTGCTGTTCGTCGAGAATATCTACCGTTTGCTAAAGACCGGTGGAACCGCCTGTGTGATCGTTCCTCAAGGCGTCTTGTTTGGTTCTGGCAAGGCGTTCAAGGCGCTGCGAGAGTTGCTGGTTGATCGCTGCGAATTGAAAGCCGTCATCACCATGCCCAGCGGCGTGTTCAAGCCCTACGCGGGCGTCAGCACCGGGATTCTGCTGTTTACGAAAGTCTGGGCACCCGACGCCAAAGTTGCCAAGCCAGCCACCAAAAAAGTCTGGTTCTATGACATGGCAGCGGACGGGTATTCGCTCGATGACAAGCGGACAAAACAGGCCGGTCACGGCGACCTGCAAGACATCGTCGAGAAGTTTCAATCGCTCAAGCCGGGAACCAAATCTGACCGAAAGCAAAAACACTTCACCGTCCCGTACGACGACATCAAGAAAGAGGACTACGACCTCAGCTTCAGCCGTTACCACGAAGACACTTACGAGGCGATCCAGTACGAGGCACCCGGCATCATCCTGGACAAACTGATCGAGGCGGAAGTCGGCGACGTTCAGGAAAAGGATCTTGCCAAGATCAAGAGCGGGATCGTGCGAGAGTTGCTGCAACTCCGGGAGATGATCGGATGAGTGATTCCGTATCCACTTTCAATACGCTGGCCGAACTGGTGCAGCAAATCCAGATCACGCACGCTGAATTGTCCGCTCAGGCCGGGAAGGCGGTGAACGTCAGCTTGACGCTTCGCAACTGGCTGATCGGCCTTTATATTGCTGAGTACGAGCAGCAGGGGAAGGATCGGGCTGAATATGGTGCGGGACTATTAACGAACCTTGCCACCAAGTTACAGCGGTTAAAAATCCCCAGCAGTGATCCTCGCGAGTTGCGTCGATATCGGCGGTTTTATCAGACGTATCCACAGATTCGGGAGTCACTGACTCCCGAATTGACCAGGCGAATCCCGCTGCTAGCGAATTTGGGGGGCGCTGACTCCCAAATTGCCAAACAGGCTGGGAATCAGGCGAAAACACCGGGATTCAAGCTGATTTCGCAGCTCTCGTTCACTCACATTGCTGAGTTATTGCGGGTCGAAGATCCGACCAAACGAGCCTTTTACGAAGTTGAAGCGATCCAGGGCAACTGGTCGGTTCGCGAGCTAAAACGGCAGATTGGCAGTCTGTACTTCGAGCGGTCCGGCCTGTCCAAAAACAAACAAAAACTTTCCCAACTGGCCCAAGATGGAGCCGAGCAGAACGCCGGCCTGAACATCCGTGATCCGTACATTTTCGAGTTCTTGGGCCTGGTGCCAACCGAAGTGATGAGCGAGTCGCATCTGGAACAGCAGCTTGTCGACAAACTGCAAGACTTCTTACTGGAACTCGGCCACGGCTTTTGTTTTGAAGCTCGTCAAAAACGCATCCTCATCGGCGACGAGCACTTCTTTGTCGATCTGGTTTTCTACCACCGCATCTTGAAGTGCCACGTGCTCGTGGAACTGAAGCTCGAACGCTTCAGCCACCAGAATCTCGGCCAACTCAACACCTACGTCAGTTGGTACCAAGCCAACATGATGACCGACGGCGACAATCCGCCCGTCGGCATCCTGCTCTGCACCGACAAAAACCACGCCCTCGCCGAGTACGCCTTAGCAGGCATGGATAACCAACTCTTCGTTGCCAAATACCAGCTTGAACTACCCAAGAAGGAAGAGATGCAACGGTTCATTGATGAACAGATGAAACAGCTTGAGGATGCAGAATGATACGTAAACAAGCAACAAAGCTTAACCAGGTTGCGCTCGAGACTCTGTTTGCTAAACGCACAGGCACAGTCAATCCGGTAAATTTTCCCGACGAGGTCTTCGATCTTTACAGCATTCCGGCGTTTGATCGTAAGACTCCGGACGTTGTGTCAGGAAGTGAAATAGGTTCGTCAAAGCAAATTGTGATCCCAGGCGATGTGCTGCTTTCAAAAATTGTCCCACACATTAGACGATCGTGGGTAGTTGCACCCGCGAACGGCCGTAGGTTGATCGCTTCGGGGGAATGGATCGTTTTCCGAAGCAACGAGTTCTATAGCCCATACGTGCGTCATTTCGTAACAAGCGACAGATTTCACTCGCAGTTCATGAAGACTATTTCCGGCATTGGCGGCTCCTTGCTCCGGGCTCGACCAGCACATGTCGGAAAACTGGAAATCCCGCTTCCGTCGCTGGAGGACCAGAAGCGGATTGCGTATTTGCTCAGCAAAGTGGAAGGGCTGATTGCCCAACGGAAACAACACCTGCAACAACTCGACGACCTCCTCAAAAGCGTCTTCCACGACATGTTCGGCGATCCCACCGTCAATGAAAGAGATTGGGAAACAGATATCCTCGCCAATGTTACTGCCGAGAAAATTGGTTATGGAATCGTCCAGCCCGGCAACCCCGTAGACGACGGAATCCCTTGCATCCGTGTAGGTGACTTTGTAGGCATTCACATTTCTCCAACCGCAATCACAAAGGTTGCGCGTGACGTTTCAATCAGACATAAATCGTCCATTCTGAAGGGTGACGAAATCTTACTTGCGTGCGTCGGAGCGACGATAGGGAAAGTTGCTCTCGTAGATGACCACCATCGTGGTCACAACATCGTACGCGCGACTGCGAGAATCCGCGTTTCAAAAAAAGTTAATCGGTTATTTCTCGCGTATTTCTTGCTCACGAACTTTGCTCAGCGGTACTACGTCCGCGTGACACGCGCCGTCGGACAGCCGACTCTGAACATTAAGCAGATTAACGAGTTGCCAGTTTTTATCCCTCCCATTCCTAATCAAATCGAATTTGCGAATCGCGTTGAGCAAGCTGAGGTAGTCCGGAACACATTTCAAGACAGTCTTCATCTGTTGCAGGATCTCATTGACCAACTTTCCGATCAAGCATTCAAAGGCGAATTGGATTTGTCGCAAGTTGTAGTCCCAGATGCTGAAATAGAGCCCAGCAACGAATGCGTTGCTGGACACGACAACACCAGTAGCGTCGAATCGACGTTCGAGCTGCCAGCACCAGCCAAGGGTAAGAAATACAAGAGTTCAAAGAGCCGAAAGTCGGCTTTGAAGAGCTGGCTGAACGCCTACACCAAACATCTCGGCAAACAGCAAGTTGACGCTGATCTCTTTGTTGGACTCGTAAAGCAAAAACTCTCGTATCTGGAATCGGATTCGGACATCGAGTGGTATTCGCATGAGATCGGCGTCGCCGAATACGACGAGATCAAGAAGTGGATTTTTGAGGAACTCGAAGGCAACCGACTGAGTCAATTCTACGACGACAAGACCAACCGAGTCCGCGTCTCGGCCGTCAAGGATTGATGGCCCGTGAAGCTGATCCGCTTAAAACTGACCGATTCCAAACCCTTCCGCAGCCTCCAACCCGGCTTCGAGTACCGCTTTCGTACGGAGTGGGAAATCGAGGAAGAACTTAAGAGCGACGACGGTATTTCGCCTTTCGTCTGTGCTGGCAAGAACGGCAGCGGCAAATCGAACCTGCTCGAACTGCTGGCCGCCATCTTCTTCCAGCTCGAAGTTCTCCGTGTCCGTCGCAGTTTTCTGCCTGATTCGTTTTTCTATGACGAGGAAACGAATCCCGATGGCATCAAAGACGGTAGCGGAATCCCCAACGCTTTTGAGTTGGAATATCTGATCCGCATTGCGTACAGTAAAGATGGCGTCACGCCGGGCTTTATGTTTGCGCATGTTTCCATCGACAAGCTTCCTGGCGAGTCGCCCCAGATTCAGTGGCTCAACCCTCCAGAGGAAATTGGCTACGACAGCGGTGACGTTACCTTGGAGATTCGCGATGAACTACTGCCGGAACACGTCGTCGGTTATTCCTCCGGCGAGAACGAGATTCTCAGCTTGCCGTTCTTCAAGATGCGGTTCATTCAATTTGACGAGTACTGGAACGTCTTAAAGACACAAATGAACTACAACGGTCGCCCTGAAACGCGGCTTGCGTATCTGGACAGCGAATTCAGCCAAGCAATCCTGCTCTGCAATCTGCTCTACAACGATGCTGCGACACTCGAGGCTTTTCACCAAGACGTCGGGATCAAGGAACTCAAAGAGTTTCGCATTGTCATCAAGCGAAGCGTGATCCCTTCGGACGCGAGCCTTCGACAGTTCGGAGATCGCAATCCTGCTTTCAAGTACGAGGAGTTCACCCAGGGAATCAACCTGATGTATCGGCTGGAGGCCGATGAAGATTCGGCGGAGAACTTCAATCCGATCGTCACCCGACTTAAACGCTGCGCCACTTGCCACTACACCGATCCAGACACAGACACGCTCTACCTGGACTACTTCGTCAACGAAGCAACCCGGAGAGCTTTCAGCGATAACTTCGACTTTAAGGTGAACAAGTCACCGATCTCACTTTTTCAAGCATTCCAGGTCCTGCTTTCGCTGAACTTGTTCACCGTCAGCGACGAATTGAAAGCCGATCTGTACAAATCCGACAGTCACTACGTCAGCGAAACCGTCCCGACGTTGGCATCCGATGAGCGGATCATGCGTTTCAAGTTTGTCCAATTCACCAAGGAAGGCGTCAATGAGCCCGTGATGCTCAAAAGCCTTTCCGACGGTGAGCATCAGCTCATTCACAGTCTCGGCCTGTGCCTGCTGTTCAAGAACACAAACAGCCTGTTCCTGCTGGACGAACCCGAAACCCACTTCAACCCCGACTGGCGATCCAGCTTCATCACGCGACTACGAGGCTGTCTCGGCAACAGCGACACCCACGAGATGCTGATCACAACCCACTCGCCGTTCCTGATCTCGGACAGCAAGCCCAGTCGGGTGCTCGTCTTTGAAAAAAACGACAGTCGGGTTAATGTAAGCCACCCTGAATACAACACCTTCGGTGCTTCGATCAACAAGATCACCATGGCGACGTTTGAAAAAACGGAAACGATCGGCGAGCATGCCCACTCGCTGCTGGAGCAATTGCGACAACGTTTTCGTGATGGCGAGGAGAAGCAAACGATCATTGATGCATTGAATCGCGAATTAGGCGATTCCGTCGAAAAGGTACTGCTGATCAAGAGCATTCTGGACGCCAGCGAGGGAGAACGCTGATGCTGTTTGCCTACAAACCGGTTGCGCACGAAATGGAGGCAATGCACCAATTCATCGAATTCATTTTTCGTGAAGTCTGGTGCAAAGCACCGCAGACGCAGTACGGTCTCGATCTATTTGCTCCGAATCCATCGCTGCATGCGATCATGGATGAATTCTTTAGAATGGACTCTGCTGGAAAGCTGGACGTCACGGGAGCAGCCTATTTCTTCTACGAGCATGTCAACGCGATCTACAACGAGTTCAAAACTTTGACTCCGGTAGAAATTGCCAGCTACTCTGATCTGTTCGACACCAACAACGATCTCGAAAGTCTCTGCGCGAACTCGTCCTCGGATGGCCCGGTTCGGTACGGAGAGTTAAACTGTTCAAAAGCGGTACTCAACAGCAAAATCGAGAGTTTTTTCAAGAGACTTTATTCATCGGGTTTCTTCGAATTAGCGATTGTAAAATCCAACGTTCGCTCAACGATCGGGGGGTACTATCGAACCTTTGTTGCCCGCGGTAACAGCAATGACTTGGACGCCTGTCCATTTTGTGGGATCCTGCCAATCGACGGAGAATTCGACCCGACGCGAGACGCGTTTGACCATTACTTTCCTAAAAGTAAGTATCCGTTCAATTCCGTCAACCTCCGAAATTTGTGCCCTTCCTGCAACAAGTGCAACTCTGGAACCAAGAGAGATCAGGATCCAATACACGACAGCGGCGGGAATCGACGGAAAGCATTTTATCCGTTCGCTGCTTCTGCCACCGAAATTCAACTTGAAGTTTCTGTTAAAACAAACAAGTTGGACGAGATGACGCCTGAGTGCCTGGGAATTGAGATTAAATGTGACCAGTATTCCGCGGAAGTCGAGACTTGGCAAACCCTTTTCGACATCAAAAAACGCTACGTAGCCAAGTGTTGCAGCAATAACGGTGGACGTGATTGGTTGGAGCGAATTTTGATTGAACGTCACAATTACGGCATGACTGAACAACAAATGCTCCAGGCGGAAATCGGTTCAACGAAAAATTCACCATGGGTACATGCGAATTTCCTCAAGCGAGCGTTTCTGGAAGGATGTGAGCGAGGTGGTCTTTTCGATCTCGATCATGCAGATCGGCTTCAAGCCCCGTCGCGTTGAGGCAACACCGTTGGAAACTGACAAGCAACTCAGAAATTCGTGATCCTAGATCGAAGTAGTCCCCCGCCCACACAATCCCATTTGCCCACTTCACCGAATGAACCCCACTGAAATAACACAGAAACAAGTCGATCGCTATCGCCAGATGACTGGCGAGCAACGGTTGTTGATCGCACTGAACCTGCACGAGATGTCTTGCGAGATTGCTCGCGATGGCATCCGCGGCCGTTTTCCAGATGCAACACCCGAGATGGTGGAAACGAAACTCCGAGAACGATTGCGACAAGCGTATCCGTCGCAATTAGCGGAGGTGGTTTCGCATGACTGAGCAAGAACTGCTGCAAGACTGCCTGCGTCGACTCAATCAGTCTTCGATTGACTATATGCTGGTCGGCTCCATGGCCAGCAACTATTGGGGCATTCCGCGTTCGACCCACGACATCGACTTTGTCGTTGAATACGGCGAGCACGACGTCGACGCAATCGTCAAACTATTTGAAGATGACTTCTTCATTCAAGAGATCAGCGTGCGTTCCGCACTGCGGCCACCGTACCAGTTCAATGCACTCGATAACCGCTCTGCGTTGAAGGTCGATTTCTTTCGGCTGGCCGGTGACGCCTACGAGATCGAGCGGTTCAAGCGGCGGATGAGTGTGACCATTTTGGGCGAACCGGCGGTCCTGGCCGCTCCCGAGGACGTCATCCTGCACAAACTGCGTTGGTACACGATCAGCCCGTCGGACCGACAGCTTACGGATTCGGTAGGCATTCTGTCCGTCTCTGGAGATGTCATCGACAACGAATACCTCGATCATTGGGCGAACGAGATCGAGGTGACTCACTTGCTGGCCAAGATTCGCTCGGGACACCTGCCGCCTAAGTCAACATAGAGAAACACTGGACCGCATGAATCAACCGATCAAGCATCACTATGTTCCCCAGTTTTATCTTGCCGGATTCACGCAAGCGGGTTTGAAAAACGCCGAATTTCATGTGCTCGATCAATCACTCAAGAAAAACTGGCGGAGCACGCCGAAGGGAAGTGGTTTCAAGGAGAACTTCTACCGTATTAAGAACTCCTCGGACGGGGATGAGATGGCAATCGAAAAGAAATTAGCTGACTTGGAGGGAAGTTGGGCTTCCGTTCTTCGCGATACGATCCAGAGCGGGAAATTGCCAACAGGTGAGGCATTTGAAGAGTTGATGATGTTCGTGGCGTTCTTGGCGGCGCGAGTTCCCGGCATCCGTGACAATATTGCAGCGTCCATGAACGACGTATTCAAATCAATGATTCAGCTCTGGTGCTCAAGTGAACAAGAAAAAACCTCGCTTCGGCAAACACTGAATTCATCTGGCACGACGATGGGTGACGAAGAGTTTGCGAAGTTGGTCGAATTCGGAAAAGGTGGTGAGTACGACGTCTCTCTTGAACAAACCTTCTACATCAAACAAATCTTTGAAATCGGAATTCCGTTGACAGGGCTACTGAGTCGGCGGAACTGGCAACTCTGGCCCGTCGCTGACAACGCTCCCGATCTAATTTGCTCCGACAGTCCCGTGGCACCGAGTTGGATAATCCCACCGCCGTCGATGTTGTTACCACCGGCGTTCGGTCTGAAAAGCACCATTGTCAGTGTACCGCTTCATCGTCGACTGGCTTTGGTAGGCGTTTTTGAAGAAGGCTTGCCGGAAGCGGAACTGGATGCCAAAGGAGTCGCTGCGATCAACTCGATGACGGGCTGCCACGCGAACAAGATTTACTCGTCGGAACCCGATTTTGTTTGGATGACACGGCAGCACGAAATGGGTCACGCTGCGGATTTACTGCGGCAGCTTCAGGAGTCCAAATGAACAAGGTGACCGAGGACTATCTCTACATCCTGAACGAGCTGCGACGGAAATTGCACGACCCACGCGGTCCGAAGGCGGCGGTGATGGTTGGGTCGGGGTTCAGCCTCAATGCGACGCCCCGTTTAGAGCGAAACCTGGGGACAGAGCATCTTTTTGGGTGTTTAGCGAGCTTCGGGACAGTCGAGCCGTCTCCTGAAGCGACGGCGAGCGGCGAGCTCCAGCCTAGCTCAAAGTAGGTGCATTGACACCACCCGCAAAAGCACTCTGTCCCTCATATCCCTACTTGCACGTCGCACGGATTGTGTCGTTCAAGCCTGGATTGACGCCCGAATCAGGGCTATTACCCGTTGTTCTCGCAAGAAGATTTGCAGGCTTTCGCGGGGGATCGCGTAAACGGTCAGCAAATTGCGGATCACGTCACGCAGGCCATTCTCCGACAGATTGATTTCGGTGAACAACTCTTGCTCCCTCTCCCCCGGCTTTGCGGGGGAGAGGGTCGGGGTGAGGGGGCTGCCACTGGTGAGGGAGCCAGAGATTTTGCTCGGGCTTCGTAGCTCGCTTGGGTCGGTCGTTAATTGTCAGTGGCCACGGCTGGATACAAATTTCTCGTGGTCGATCAGCGTCAGGAACAAGTCGTGATCGCGGCGTAGCCGCGTGATGCAAACGAGTTCGTACGAGCGACGCCATGTTCGTGATGCCCGTCGTGGCTTGTCCATCGAGAATGAGCCCGTGGGGACGCTTGAATTTGAAGTCCTCGTCGATCGAATACGGTTGTTCGCGGTTGATTTGCTCGATGATCCGCTCGTTACTCTGCGAATCATCTTCGCCCGATTCCTCCTCTTCGGCCAAATCGACGCGAGTGAACTGCTGCACGAGTTGCGACAACTCCGATGACAGCGCATCGAACGCCGACAGTTTGGCGTTGTACGTTCGCTTGAACTCAACGCCCTCTTCGAGCGCGTCGGCATCGCTTTGGTCGATCGACAACCCAATGTCGTCGGACAACGCCAGCAAGTTCTCCCGAACGCTTCGAGGTATTGCAGGATGCGAAGGGTGCGATCAGTCATCTGTAAGCGTTCGGCAGGACTATCGGCTTTTGAGCTTGCGGCGTCGTGCGCGGCGGGCCTTCGTCTTGGCGGCGCGGGCCAGGGATTCTTGTTGACGATACGTTCGAATCGACTCGGGATGAGCTGCCGCCCAGCGATCCGGCAACAGCCGCTCAATGTCTGACTCACCGCCCGCTAGCGAACGCAGCACGTCATCAAGATACGCCCACAGGTCCAAGTGATGTCGCGTTGCACTGGTGACGATCGTGTACATTCGCGCTGCCACCTCCCCACCCGCTTCACTACCCAAGAACAACCAGTTTTTGCGACCGATCGTCAGCTTGCGAAGTTCGTTCTCGCTGTCGTTGTACCGAATGGAAGACGACCGTCTTCCATTCGGTACAGCGACATGTGATCGGCGTACTTGCCCAATATCAATTGAACGCTCACGCCAACGCCGTAGCGCGACCCCTTGGTCAGCGAAGCGGCGGCGTGATCGGACTCCGGCGGCGGAGCCACCTTAACAGTCTGTTTGCACTTGCCACACGCCCGTTTGAGGTGCCGCATCAAATGCACGATCAGCTTAGCGGGAATGTATTCGAGTCGTTCCCGTTTGTCACAGTCGAACACTGGCATCTCTTCGCCACAGCACACGCAAGTCCGATGGTCTTCGTCAACATCGAGCTCGTGAATCTGACGAGGTAGGTGTTCGGGAAACCGGTCCGACTTGCTGCGTTTGCGACGGCGGTAAGTGACCTCTTCTTCGAGGAAGTCTGTGTCGTCGGCCAAGATCTCGGGCGTAGATCCTTGCCCTTGTTCAAAAAGCGATAACTGCGAATCATCTTAGGAGAGCGTATCGATGACTTCTGTTTGAAGTTGGCTGGCGGCTTCTTGGGATCGAATCAACGCATGACAGGCGGCAAGATCGTTCGGTAATGTTTCGCTGATTGACATTCTTACGTTGTCGCGATCGCACGAAAAAGCGAAAGCCGTTTGAAGCGACTTGCGTTGTGGTTTTTCAGAAGTTTTCGTCAGGGAGATTCGACGGGTATTTTCAAGCCAAGCTTTTAGGCTGCCGTGAAACGTTTACGACGCTTGGCCGAAGCGATGTCGATTCCTGAGAGCAGCATCGATAACTTGACATGATCGATCTCCAGTGCAGAACCGTCACCGGCGATGGCACCAAGCTGAAACGTGCCCGCTTCGAGTCGCTTGTACCAGATCGCCAGTCCGTCATGATCCCAGGCCAGGAGCTTGACGCAGTCACGACGCCGGTTGAAGAACAGAAACAGGTGGCCCGAAAGCAGCTGGACATCGAAGTGCTCGGCGACGATTCCCGAAAGGCCGTCGAAACTCTTTCGCATGTCGGTCGGCTCCGTGAAGACGAAGATGCGTGAAGTGGATGCGACGGAGATCATGAGGCCACTCCCGTGTTGGTGGCCCCGATCACCGCAGCGATGATCCGCTGCAGTTCCTCTTGGCTGATCGTCGCGGGCAATTCGATGGTGGCTCCGCCAGGCAGACGCACGGTGGTGGGCGTTGCCGAAACGCTTTCAAATGCAACGGGCAAGAAGGCGGGCGATGTCGCAGGAGAATTTCCAACGAGCTCCTTCTTCCACTGATAGAAACTGGGCTGCGAGACGCCTTCGCGTCGGCAGAACTCTTTGACGGTGAGCGAACAATCGCAATACCGAGCAATCCGCTCACTCCAAACTTCACGTCGAGACGGGGACATGTTGACCTCCAGGGTGCGGGCAAAACCCAAAAGCCTACCGATCCCAAAAATCATCCCCACGCCGAACGCTTACGGGGATCTCACGTTTTCGCCGAATCCAGCCAGCGTTTTCCAAAACTATCCACGCTTATTTAGGTTTGAAACGCCGATGCATTTTGCGCCGCACATGAATCCCTGTGCAAAATTCCGGCCCGCGATCCGCAAAGTCGCCAACGAACACGACTTTTCGATCCGAGTGCTGGTAGCCAAGCGATTCGAGCAATCACCTTAACTATTCAGAATGGCCGTGGATGCTGACGATGATGTCGTTGTTTTAAAACGGATCAATCGCGTGCGTTGATAGAGAAGGGACGCCAGAGTCTTCGTCCTAACTGATTACTGGTGAAGCCAGATGCGAGAACTCCTCTCCAAGCAGTTCAAGTAATTGATCGGCTGAGAGACTCATCAAGTCGTAGGTCTTCTCGAGTTGACGAATCCGAGTTGGAAAGCGATGCGTCAAATCGCCTGCTGTTACCTTCCCTGGACTGTTGACACCCTTCCGGGGGCGATTGGTTTGACGATCCCAGTACAGGCGGTCGAGGACCTCAAAGATGCAGTCGATGCGGGTCAAATAAAGCCGCTTCATGATGTCTTGTGTAAACTTATCAAGCTGATAAATCGTCGTGTCGAGAAATAGTCGGTTATGCGTCGGCGAAACGTACTGGGCATACCACGCGACAAACAGCAAATGTCGGTAAAAGTAAAGCGACTGGTCAGGCATGAAGATGTACGTGTAATCGTTTCGCACCTTTCGTTCGCCATCAATCTCGGGACAGATCTGGTCGAAATAAAACAACGACAGCCACGTCCAAAGACCGGCATCGTTTCTGAGTTCCATTGACGGAATCGGCTTGAATTGTTTGTGAAAATACTCGGCTGCATCGCGGCGGGATGCAAAGCTTCGTGATTCCACCATCACTTCTTCGTATCCGAACTGGATGAGACCGCTGTCATCAAGCAACTCCACAGGATTCTGTCGGCTCTTGCCATCGCGTGTTGATTGCAAGAAGTCCTTGAAAGCAGCGATCCCCGCGTTATTGAACGATTTGACTTCGATACCGATCATGCTCGCTCCATTTCACTGTGGCCTGATGCAAGATATTGATTCCGCAATCCATGTAAATCACAGAACGAGATAACAACGAGCTCAACCCACTCGTCAATCTCCTCAATCTCGGATGCCTCAGGCGGTTTTTCATGCGTGGGGTGAATCTTCCTGGCGAAGCTTAGCCAGAGAGTAGACCAGGTGTCGTCGTTAGCTTCCGGGTCACCGCCGCTGGAAATGGCGCGGGTCAGTATCTGTCGAACGACTTCGGGGTAGATCAAGGCGTAGAAAACAGGATCGCTGCGAACACTCTCGCTCAATCCGGGCACCTCGCTGTTAACGAACAGGTAGACATCATGCTCCTGGAAGTCCAGCTTCCAAAGCTGTTGCCCGAGCGGTTTACGTTCGACTGGGAGAATGCCTTTGCGTCCACTGACCGTCTGCTCGCCGGTCTTCTCTGGGCGGATGTTGTCAGCGACTCCCAACAGACGTCCGATCCGCTCACTACGGTCAATTACCTTCAGCGAGAAGAACACGTTTTGACCAGTCAATTGATCGAGCATCTCGCCTTTTGGTTGAATCAACGACCCGACCGTGCCGCAATCGAATCGCTGAACGATGGATGAGCCTGCCGACGTTCCCTCAATGACAACCGAAGCAACGTCGGGGAAGCCAGCTTCGGCGATGTTGATCTCTGCGTCAAACGTTCGTGGTTCTCCGTCATGGACCTCGATTACGACACAGCTTTGGCCGATTCTTTTTCGCCCCAAAGAATTAACTCGCTGGATCATACTTCGTCTCCTGAATCATTTGAAGTTTCGTCAATACGAATGTACAAATCTCGATGAACATCGAATCCGGTGGCTGTCAACTCGAACGTGGGCTCGGTCACGCGAACATCAATCACATTCCCATTTCGCAGTGTTGCCTCGATTCCCTTGCCTTTAAATTCGATCTTTTGTTTCTGGTCTTTGGATCGAAAGTCAAAATCGAATCTGCTCCAGTGTCTCAAGGGGTTCCCACCGGACATGTCGTAGGCCACTGAGATCCGAAGAACTGCATTGTCGGGAACTCGAAGAGCCGGTGACGACGTGACCCGAAACCCGCTTGGTTTCGGGGCGCTTCGGTACCAACGCGGCGTCGGCTCCGGTGGCGTGAATGGCTTGTCAGACTTACCCCTTTCGTTTGGCCGTCGTCCCGGCTTGGGTGAAGAGGTATTTTCAATTGAAAAGAAATCGCTCAGCAGGTCAAAGTCGGCTTCTTCAGTCGGTGGGGTCAAATACTCCGCAAGTGCGTCCACAATTTTACTGGCGAACTTGACTCGTCCTTTCCATGTTTTCCATCGTCGGTTTGGCCGTTCATCATTCGACGTATCCCAACTGATGTGTGATGGCCCTTCGGTATCACCTAGCAGCGACGCCAACGGCCCCGGCTCCACCATCACCCAAGCTTCCACGCCTCGTAAGTTCCGTTTGGAATTGAGACGGGTGATTGTCATTCCCTCTCGAACGTAGTAACTCTCGAAACGCTCGGTCCCGCTTTTTCTTCGGAGGTAGATAAGCATCTCGCCCTCATCGTGGCCAGCCGCCTTCAGTGGCAGTGCAATTCGCACCCGAATCGCCACTAAAGACTCTTCCTTGAAACGTTGCCGGAGTTTATCACGGTCTTCTTTCTCGAATGCATTGTCGTCAATGACCGGCATTCCAGACGTACCCAACAGATTCGTTTCAACGAGTTCATTCGACGCATCCAAGCTCGTTCGAACGAGACTCAGCGGCGGTGGACAGCTTTGTTTTTGTGAAACGATTCCTCCCCATTTCAAGGCTCGGCAAACATCTTCGATTGAATTCGCATCGACACGAACCACGGCCTGCCCACCGGGGAGTTCGGGGCCAGAAACATCGACGACTAAGTCACCTTTCAAAATCGGCACGAAGAAGTTGATCGCTACCAATCGCAAGATGCTCTCGCCGCGAAGTGCATCCGTCACGTAGGGGACCACAACCGAAAGGCCCGGCTGTGTCGTTCGCGTTAAATGCCAATCCGATGCGAACTGAGCAATCTTGGAATTATCACTGATGGGAATGGGCAGTCCGTCGTGACGTTTGCCGCTGCACCAAAATCCCTCAGGTGCATATTCGGTGCCCTCGTGTTCGTGCAGTCGCAATACCGCTTGCCCCATCAAATATCGACGGTTGTCTTCGGCACGAACGGTTAGCCCCAACATGCACCCCACACGACTGGCGGCCCGGTAGACCGTTTTGCCGAGCCCCCAACGTCCCAGATCGTCGCCCGTTTTTCCGCTTCGACCGATGTTCCGCCAAAACCAAAAAAAGTCTTCGCGACGACGATGATCGGCCGGAGGATCTTTCGCCAGTGCGACATCGCCTCCAAGACCGCACGTCCCAAAGTCCTCGCAAACAAGAAAACCACCATCGAGACGCGGAACTCCGTCATCATCGAAATCGACATCGCGGTGATGCAAGGCCGGCTCCAGTCTTGCGAAGTACGACGCCAAAGCCTCGCGGGATGGCAACTCGTGATTACGGTGTAAACCGAACCGAAGCCGAACCGGCCCGTCGTCCGTTACAGCATCCATCGAATTTTGAATCACTTCTCTAACCAGGGCATCCGTTCCAGCGTATTCGTTCTCGCCAGCATCTTCCGTCTTGAAAAGTTCCGTTTCCTGCGGATCGCGACGTACCGCCGCCCCGGACTGTTCGGCAAAAATCCATTGGCTCATAGGTTCTCGATCTGTTGTCTCAAGGTGTTCGTTAGCGATGCGTACGTCGTTAGGTGTTAGATCACTACGGAGAGCGACAATTTCAATTGGCTGGGTTTCTGGCATGTCGGCGACCTCGACTTGCGAATCCGAGTCCACAGCTTCCACGGAACCAACCCGACTCTCGCTTTCTTCATCTTCAAAAAAATCTGGGAAGTTAAACCGCATCGCGTTGCGTAGTTCGTCTTCGCCTCGCGATTGAATTTGTCGAACACGCTCGCGGGTAATCCCGAGGACTTCAGCGCACTGCTGAAGCGTCATCTCTTCATGGACCAACCCGTAACGAGCACCAATGATCTGACAATCACGTTCTCGCAGATCAACCATCTCGCCAAGTACGGCCTGTGTCATCTCATCTTCAACGATACGATCCAGAATCGGTTCGTCAGTCGAGCGAATCGAACGGATCTCTTCAAACTGGTCACGATCGAGATCAGAGAAGCACAACGAATCTCTCGCCAAGGAATACGTCTCCCAGTGAGATCGCTCAATCCCGATTTCATCGAGCTGAACATCAAACTCATCGTCAGGTATCGCACTCCCGTACGTTGCCAGCAAACGGCGATGCTCAAATTCAAACTTATAAGCCGGCCAAAAAATGTAGCCAGGAAACCGGATCAACAAGCCCTCATTCACCCCATACCGTTGGCACTGCTGTCGAATCCAATAACTCGCGTAAGTCGAAAACTGGTATCCCTTGGCAGGGTCAAAACGTTTCGCGGCTTCGATGACACCCAGCATGGCGATCTGCTCTGCGTCCTCCGCATCCAATCCGACCCATCGAATCAGCATTTGCGACGCTTTCGCCGCAAGCTTTCGATGAAAGAGAACGAACTCATCGAACGCTTGCTTGTCCCCATCACGCATTCGGACCGCCAGCGAGTCGCTCTTGCGGGCGAAATTCGGATAGCGAGCAAACAGTTCCTGTTCAGGCTTGACGTCCAGCGCAGACCGAACCCTCGTGACAGCGTCGACCAGTGTTGCCGATTCTTCCTCGTCCAACGTGAACCGAAGCAACTGCAAACGAGACAGCAGCGCCGCCGGTGGCTCACTGGAAAAGAAAGAATGTTCCCGATGCCGTAGTCGTTTGCCGTCTTCCTGAATTGTTGACCACTGCCAAACTTGCTTGCCAGGTTCGTCGCAATAGAAAACCACGATGTGTTCGTGGTATCGCCGCGACACTAAGCGTTGCAAATGCCGGAGCAGTCCTCGATTTGCGAGCACCGTGCGATGGACTTGGCATTCGATTGCCATGAAACCCCGCTTCGACGCCAATGTCTCGAAACGAAAATTCTCGTCATCGAGCGATAGCTCGAAGTCAGCCGAGGCATGGTCCCAGCCGAGTTCGTCGATGAACAACCCGCGCAGGCGATGACCACTTAAAAAACGCTCTATCGACTGTGCCCCGGCTGCGATCATTGCTGCAAAACCATCCCCCAAAATTTCACGACTTCATGGACAACAGTTTAGCACCCGCGGACAGCAGCGTGTTGCAACCAGTGTCCAGGCACTGCACCGCCCTGCCGTTGCCAAGCAGCGCCAGTCCAAATTGTTCGGTCCGGCTGCCTTCGGCCGCGTAGGTGAAGACTATTTTCGTTGCGAGATCGGCTACCAAGCGATTCCGCTGAAGCGAAGAAGCGGCTGAATTCGATCGAATCGACTCGGGAAGGGAGGAGATGATCGCAAGCCTCTTTGCCGAGATCCCTGGCTTGAACGCGAGGGGAATGCGATAGCGCACAAGGCTTCGCGCTGGACAAATGATGAGGCCGCATTGCCCCTCTAACAAGATCTCAAGGAAACTCTTTTCCATCGCCGAGTGAAAGCCACTCACGACGGAAATCCGTGGATCATCAGCGATTTCACCGATCCACTTCGTGACATTTAGAATCGCGTCGCCAGGACATTTTGACGAGCAAAAGATCGCGAGTGTGTGACGAGACAAGACGGTCGGATCACCGATGATATTGAGCGACTCATAATCGGTGCCGCTAACCGCCGCCGGCCAATTCGCACTGCCTTGGCGAAGTGTGTGAACCAGCGATGTATCCACAACATCGGTAAGTTTTGAATTATCGGGCTTCACCATCCGGGACACAGCTCCTCTAGCCACGGAATCTGATTGAGTGGGCGTCAAAACTAGTCATCCTGTCCACCATTTCCAATAGAGCTTGACGCCGTGTCACCCCAAATTGGTAATTCTTTCAGCACATACTTCGCCCGCCCGTGGCCGAGCCGCGTTGCAACTAACGTGATAGAAACAACGGTACCTAGGTTCAAATTGATTTCGTCTGGAGCCGAGATCTCGCTCCCAATTTTGCCGCTGATTACCGTCTCCTCACTTACCACTTTGAACTCGAACGTCCGACGAGTCGGCAAAATACCTAGGAAAACACCCGAGTACGATGCTGTTTCTTCATGAAAATTATCTCGGTCCAATCGCTCTAATCCGAGTCGCACCTGCGAAACGTCTCGGAACCCAAAATCGCGATCACGATACGACAAACAACACACCGCGTCGTTCGTCACCAGCACCTCTAGAAAACGGCGCAAATTGGTGACGGCACGCTCGTCTAATCCGGCAATGGATTCCGTTAGTTCGTCGTCGTCGCCAACAACGCTTTCCAGCAAATTCCGACTCTGCGCTAACGCACTTGCGATCGGGGATTCAATTTCCGGCACGAGTGATTGGATCACGTGCTCTTCGAGTTCAAACCCGAACGATCCCGTAGCAGTCCCCGTGACCAGCAGCTGTGTCTCTTCACGCTTGGGAATTGGACCGGTCCACGCCACCGGTTTCGATTGCGCAGCCGCCAACACCGTGACCAACTCGCTGAACGCTGCCGTTGCTTTGGATGCAAAGTCAGCAAAGATTCCCTTTGACCCGACAACGGGTCGACCACGAAACGTCAGCCTCGCTTTGGCGGCCGATGGTTTGCTCGGCAACTGCGATAGTTCTCGCTGAAGCACTTCGATCCGTGATTCCAAACCCATGCGATCAATTGCAAACTCTTTCGGGATTTCGGCAAGCATCTTGCTAACCGTTTCGATCTCGCTGCGAAGCCGTCTCTCATCGGAAAGAGTCATGACTTTCCCTCCAAAGTTAGCGAAGCTAAAAGTTTGGAAGCCGTTGGATCATCGCTCGGGTTTAGATCGACCTCGACAAAGCCTTTCCAATTGAGGTCGCGTCGGTGCGACCACACGCTGTACCAATAGCAACTTTGACTCACCAAGAGATTGGCGGGCAAGCCGAGGTTCGTTGTGTACGCATCCACTTTAAATCTTGCTTTGACCTGCGGGTTTACAAACAATTCGGGTTCTGATTCGATCAAATCAAGATCCGATACGCCGAACGGCAGGCGGTAAAACGTGACACAGTCAATGTCGTTGGGCGGTCGCGACTGCGTCATTTCGATGTCTTCGAGAAAGCTTCCGTCGATCCACTGGAATCCATCCACAATGCCCACACTATGCAGCGATTTCCGATAGTTCAACCAGCCGTCGAGGATTTCTCGCCGCGGCGTGGACGTCCCGAAACGCAAAATCACGTCATCCATCGACGAGCGATACGGCGATCGCGGACCGCTTACCGGAGCAAGCGGATCAATCGGCGGCAAAACGCCTGAAGCGGTCCAGTCAGGTATCGACATCAAAACTCTCCTGGCTTCATTGTAAGATCGGGCGTGACACGTTTGGTCACTCCCGTTGTTGAACGTAGGGAACTTCACCCGCGTCGCGGTCTTCTCGCAGGAAAATCTGCAGACTTTCGCGGGGGGTCGCGTAAACGGTCAGCAAATTGCGGATCACGTCACGCAGTCCATTCGCCGACAGATTGATTTCGGTGTACAACTCCTGCTCCCTCTCCCCCGGCTTTGCGGGGGAGAGGGTTGGGGTGAGGGGGCTTAATAGTTAGCGAGGCTTTTTACCACGAAAAGTTGGTTCGAGTTCCAAGTGGCGTGCAATCGAAACCGCAACGGCCTCCACGTCACCGAGAACGTCTTCGTTCGAGAATCGAACGACATTCCAGCCAGCGGCTTCGAGCTTCGCTTGGCGTGTTGCATCGTCGGCATATAAGTAGTCGTGATATCCACCGTCGATCTCGATAATTTGCATTTTCGCGATACAGGCAAAGTCGGCGATGAATGGTTCGATTGGATATTGGCGTCGAAATTTTAATCCGCAAAGGCGACGTCCTCGTACAACCTGCCAAAGCAGCGATTCTGCCTCGGTCTGACGCTTGCGTAGGTCGCGAGCGTTGTCGGTTAGTTTCGGATTTTGACGGATTGGCATTTGTTTTCTCAGGAAATCAGGCCCCCTCACCCCAACCCTCTCCCCCATCGTTTGCTAGTCTCGTTCCTCGACCAGCAAACGATGGGGGAGAGGGGGCAAGAAAGGTCAAGGTGCTTTTAAACCCAATGAGCAGATGATCTGGGTTTGATGGTGGTCGTCGTCTTCGCCGGAAACGATGCAAAGCCTGCCCTCAGCTCGCAGTTCCATGACCCGCTGAGCGAGGTCGTCGTCGGTGATCCCGGTTTTGAGTAGGCGGTTGAGAATGTCGACCGCTAGCGGGCGGAGTGGGTGCCCGTAGATATCACCAACCGCTTTTTCTAGGTCTTTCACAGGGAAAAGCGGTTGGTCGGTTTTGACATCGCGGGCGTAACGATTCATCCGCTCGTAGACGCGAAACCTTGCTCCCGAAGGACGGCCAAGCTGGCCACCGGCTTGATGCTCTTCCTTCGCGATGATTTCGACGCCCTTACGAACAAGATCATGATGTGAATCTTGGCGGGGGAGTGCTGGTGTGTCGGGATCGCAAGCGGCCGCTTTCAGAATCGCGTATTGGGATTCCGAAACCGCCTTGCCGTCTTGGTTGATCCACGCCAACGCATTGGTTCGCTCGGTCGTACGAGCGTAAACCAGCACACCATCGGGACGGGTGTCGGTGGGCTGATGTTGCTTCGTCGCGTAAACGACACTGGGCAAGTCTGGAATAATTTTTGCGAGCGACGGATCCGCCTTGATGGCGTTGGCCCAGATTTGAAAGGCGTACGAAGACAGGTCAATTTGCGTGTCGTCTTCGCCGTCCAAAATTCCGGCGCGTTCGTTATAGAGATCGACCAAATTTGGCTGGGCTGGATCGTCTTCAAAGAACGCTTCGTCGGTCCCGACCACTTCGGCGTTCTCATGTAAACGCTGCCGAACACGACCGCGAAGGTTGATGATTTGTTCCACGCCGGCTGCGGGCAAGAATGTGTAGCACAGGATCTCGTCAGCTTGCTGGCCGATACGGTCGACCCGTCCAGCTCGCTGGATTAGTCGAATGATTGCCCAGGGAATATCAAAGTTCACGACAACGGCGGAGTCTTGAAGGTTTTGGCCTTCACTGAGCACATCCGTGGCGATCAGAACCCGCACTTCGTCGCTGGGAGAAATTCGATCCGCTTTCTCGTTGCTGATCGGGCTGAACTTCCACGCCATCGCCGTTGGGTCGGCGGTTTGGCCGGTCACCACGCCGACGCGGTCGACACCACGGGACTGCAGTTGGTCTTTTAGGTAATTGGCCGTGTCCGCGAATTGGGTGAACACCAACACTTTGTCGGCGAAGTGATGCTTGGCGACTAGATCGAAGAGTGCGTTGAGCTTGGCGTCGGATCGCCACGCGCCGCATGCTTCCAGCAACGCAATCAGCGACTTGGCATCGTCACGTAGATCGTTCGGCAACTGCGGAACGAACCTTGCTGCCGGCAGCCATTTGAAACGACGTTTGAACTTGTCGGCGTAGAGCCCATAGACGACTCGTGCGGCGGATTCGTACTCGTCTTCGCCTCGCGCAGACAGGTCTCCGCCGCTAGCGGACTCGCCGGTATCGGTGCTTTCGTCAAACAGATCGAACTCTTCGTCATGAAAGCTAGCGTCCAGCAGCGATGCGTCCTGGGAACCGATCGGCACTTCAAGATCATTTTCGAGTGCGTGTAGGTAAACGTAGTTTCGCAGAATATGCCGCTCGATGGATTGCAAGAACGCCAACCCACTGCTTTCCAAACGCTTGAACAAGTTCGTCCGACAGAAGCCCATCAATCGCTTGCCCGCTCGCGATAGATCCTTGATGACGCGAGCGTCGGCGGCCTTGGGCGGGTTTGACGGAGTTTCAAGGATATAGTTGCCTAGCCCATAACGAGGCAATTCAAGTCGATTGATTCGATTGACAACCGAACCGGAATAGAGCGATGCGTATTGGTCATTCGGGTCATTGTCGTCGAGTTCAAAGCCAACGGTTTTGGGAACTCGCGTAGGGAACGGCGCTCGCGTTCCGTCGCTGAAGGTCAAGTACGGCCGCCCCTTTCCGCTGCGAATCGCACGACACGACGAGCAGTTGGTTTCGCTCGCCAGAATGCGTGTGCCGCACTGGTCACAGTCAACGTCCGCGTAGTTCTCTTTGACAAACGTTCGAGTACGACGGACCATGTACAAACGCATCAGCTCTCGCCAATCGTCGGGTTCGTCGCTCTTTTCGAATGCAGCGAGCGATTTGGGACTGCACTGGTGGCGTCTAATGAATTCGGTTTCGCCAATCTGCCGAATGTACTCTTCGGGGCGAACACCGATGTCAGCATCCTCTTGAATGAACAGGCGAAGCTGATTGGAGAGATCGACGTAGTTCTTGTTGTACGGGGTTGCGGTTAGCAAGACAACTTTGCTGTCGTTGGCCGTGATGTAGTCCTGGATCGCAAGGAAACGCTTGCCTTCTCGGTTCCGCAGGTTGTGGCTCTCGTCGATCATGACCAGCCGATATCGGCGTTCGTGCTGTAAGTCGCGTTGCACACGACTTGTCGACATAACCTTGCCACGAAGTCCAAATCGCTCGCGATAATCGTTCCACATTGGCTCCAGATTTTTCGGGCAAAGGATCAGCGTTTCGATTCCCTGTTCGTCTTCGATCATGCGGGCCAATGCGGTCGCCATCATCGTTTTACCCAAACCGACGACGTCGCCGATCATGACACCGCCGCGTTTGTTCAAGTGATGAGCCGCGATCTTGACGGCTGCTGTTTGGAAATCGAAAAGAATCGACTCGAACTCGGGTGGCAGACTGAACTCTTTCAGACCGCTCCTCGCTTCCTCGGCCAGATGAAAAGCAATCTTCAAATAGATGTGGTAGGGCAGCCGATCAATAGGACTGGCCCAGCTCTCGTCGATGATGTCGGCGAGTTCCTCCGAGATGTCAATGCACCAACGGTCGGTCCAACGATCCTCGAACCAATCGCGAAGCTTGCCGCAGGCGTCGTGATCGAGAACATCGACGTTCAATTCGCCTTGGCTCTGTAAACCGGCAAACGTCAGGTTGCTGCTGCCCAGGAATCCAATGATCGGGTTATTGGGATCCTGGCGAAACGCGAGGTACAGCTTCGCGTGCAAACGGTGTCTCAAAAATAATTTCACGCGTAACTTGCCCGCTCGAAGCTGCTTTGAGAGCCGACGAAGTCCCGCTTCGTCTTCGTTGCTCGGTGCGCCTAGCATCAGTTGATTGCGAAACTCTTTGGCTAGTTCGCGTTTCTTTTGAATTGCCGTCTGGTTATCGATTCCTTCATCTTCATGGATGACCGCGAACGCCTCTTCGAGTTCTTCCTTAGGCAGCGCCTGCATTCCAACGAGCAAGCGGCAACACTCGCCGTCATCACCGCTCCATTGCTCGACCAGTGCGTCGAGCTTTTTCCAGCCACGAAGATTGAAGTAGCCAACACAGAAATCGGCACGCTCGGAAACGGCAAGAGTTTCCTTGAGCGCAGGTAGCAGTGTTTGGTCGATGTTGTCAAAAACGCGTGGCATCGCTTGCCCCTAAAAGCCAAGTCCGTCGTTGGTGTGGTATCCCTGAAACCCTTGTCGAGCCCGATGTGCTAGTGCTGTGGGCTTTTCGCTGTTATGTTTCCTGGAAAGTGCAACCAATTTAGGCTGTCGTGTGTCCACCAACAAGCAGGCTGAAACGATGCGGTTCGGCAAGCGAGTCCGAGAGTTACGAAAAGCGAACGGGCTGACGTTGCGAGATCTGTCGCAGCGAGTCGGCGTTGGCTTCACGTATTTGTCCAAAATCGAAACGAATACACTGGAAGCTGGCCACAAGGCATCGGAGCAGTTGATCCACAAGCTGGCGATTGAGCTTGGCGGTGATGAGGACGAACTGCTGTTGCTGGCCGAAAAGGTTCCCGAGCCGATCAGGCGTCGAATGATCGAGCGGCCAGAAGCTTTTCGCATTTTGGCCGAGTTGCGGGATGAGGATCTTGACTCGGTGCTTCGTCGCGCGGTGCAACTTCGACGACAGAAAACTTCGTAGTTAAGCCCGGTCTCGTTTTCACAAACGACAACGATTCGTTTTGCGCAGCAGCCTGGCAGCTCCATCGTTCGCTTGGCGATCTCTTGCGGTAGTTGCAATCGCTGTTTGAATGTGTCGAGACTGTCGAGTGGGGCGACTTGTGGATCGAGCAGGTGAAGCATCGCCAGGAACGATTGCTGATTGTGGAGCACTGGTTTCGTGCTGTTTCAAAAGGTGCTTGACGAAATTTGAACGGGCAGCTTGCCAAAACGCCGTCTCGTTGACTTGGCTGGCCAGGTGGTCGGTCGGTTCCGCGATCGGCAACCGGCATCGCACTTCGAACTCATCGCTCGAAAGCATCCGTGGTTGATCGTTGGAAAAAACTCACTTTACTTCTTTTCACTGAGTATCTCTGATCGGCCAGTGCGGGCGATCGCGTCGGGCATTTCATCGGGAGAGGGCGCTGCCGGGGGCGTGGTTGGGATTCGGGTTTCCGTCGTCGATCAACCCCGAGTCGGGCACCGCGTGAGGCGTTTCTACTTAAATCCGGTTCGACGTTCCTCTGGACCGCTAACGCTGGCAACGACGGGGCAACCTTTCAGGTTGGCGATTTGCTTTGCGACCGAACTGAACGAGGTCGTTCGTCGCTACCGTGAGCACGATTTGATTTGGTTGCGGTTGGCTGAGATTGAGTAGCGTCAGGGAAGAAAAGCTCGGGCTGATCGTCGGTTCAACGTGGAGTTGGGATCAGGGATCGTGGGTGATTAGTTTAAAAAGGGGTGGGTGAAAAAATTGCGAGAAGATCGGGCTAGGGGGCGCTGGGGATTTTTTTGGCCTACGATTATTTTCGCTCTTTTTTCTTTCAGCGGTGTGATTCGTTGGGCTGGATTGTGGGACAATTTTCCTCCGACGCTGTGGGCGACGTGTGATGGTCTGGATCGGATCGGGAATGTGGCGGTTTCTCTTGCGGGAAGACTGTTCGAGCAAAGTTCGAAAGCGTTTGGGGGACCATTGAGACAATTGTCCTCCACTCTCAATGTTCCGGGGGTGGTTGTTTTGCTTGTTAAGCACATCGGGGGAAAAGGTTCGGCAGAACCTCACGTAGACGAGTCTCTCTGAGACTCGTGATTTCCAGCGTCTCAGAGAGACGCTGCTACGTGGTTACGCCGAAATAATTGTGACGATGTGCTTAGGTTCGGAGGTTACACGGCTCATTGAAGGATCAGGTCGTCAGCGGTAAAACGTTCTGGCATCTCGGGGACATTCCTCGCACCGGCTCAACCCAACCCAACCCAACCCAACCCAACCCAAAGAAGGCAACCGATGGCCAGCGGTCTTCTCGTTCTGCTCGACGACATCGCGACGATTCTCGATGACGTCGCTGTCATGACCAAAATCGCGGCGAAGAAAACCGCCGGCATCCTCGGCGACGATCTGGCGCTCAACGCGCAACAGGTCACTGGCGTGAACTCGAATCGTGAACTGCCTGTCGTGTGGGCCGTCGCGAAAGGATCGTTTTGGAACAAGGCGATTTTGGTCCCCTCGGCGCTAGTGCTGAGTCGGTTCGCGCCCTGGACAATCGAGCCTTTGATGATCGCCGGGGGAACGTTCTTATGTTTCGAAGGATCTGAGAAAATCGCTCACAAGTACTTCCATCCCGAAGTGGTTGAGGAACACCAACAGAAACACGAAGTCAACATTGCCGAAGAATCCGTGGACCTCGTCGAGTTAGAAAAAACGAAAGTCAAAGGAGCGATCCGCACCGATTTCATTCTCTCTGCCGAGATCGTCGTCATCACGCTTGGTTCGGTCGGGGCGGCGACGTTCTCGACTCAGATCGGCGTGCTGATCGCGATCAGTTTGCTGATGACGGTCGGCGTGTACGGGTTGGTCGCGGGGATCGTGAAGCTCGACGATATCGGCATTTGGATGATCAACACGCCGGCTGATCGGTCGCTCGCGTCGACGCGTCAGGCGACCGGCAAAGCGATCATCGCGGCGGCGCCTTACCTGATGCGGTTTCTATCCATCGCCGGCACCGCGGCCATGTTCCTCGTCGGCGGCGGTATCCTCGCCCACGGCATCCCCGCGGTGCATCACTGGGTGGAAGGACTTACCGAGCGACTCTCGGCGATTGAAACGTTCGGTAGTTCACTCGCGTGGACCACCGGTTTACTGTCCAACGCGTTGCTCGGAATCGCGGTAGGTACTGTCGTGTTGCTCATCGTCAACGCAGGCAAATCGATCTTCGGGAAGAGAGCGCCGACCGCGTGAGCGATCGACGTGTTTTGAGGTTGCGATTTTGCGTAGCTTGACTCTTTGAGTCGAGTGTTGTGGTTTTTTTCGTGCCCGACTCGGAGAGTCAGGCTACGTATTGCAGACCCGCTTACTCACTTCTGGTCAACAACAGCACCCGCACTTCCACGCCGGAATCGCCCTGGATCTCGGGAGCACTCAATCGCAACACGCCTTCACCGGTAGGCAGCGTTAAACGACCGAGCGACATCGGCTTCCATTCCTTTTCAAAACCTTCGGTTCGCGGCGAGCGGTCAAATTCAGTGGCGACGAAACCCGATTCGTTGGCAATGTTGACCGTCTGTGAAATCGGTGCGGTTGGGTCGCCGCCGTCGGGCACGAATTGCAACGCGAGTTGGGTTCCCACGGTCGACGCCTCGCACGCGTACCACATTTGCACATCGAACTCGCCGCCGGCGAGCACGTCCACGTCCCACTCGATAACATCCTCGATGTTCGTCCAATCGAAGAAGAACGAGCTATTGGGGTGACGACTGCTCCGTCGGATTTTGCCCGTCGATGTCGCGTCACGGATCGGTAACTGGGTGAACGCGAATTCCGGATGCCCGACCGGGAACGAGACCTCTGGTTTTCCGGTCGTGCCGTCATCGGTTTCGGCCATCCATTTCTTCAAACGCGACTTCATTTCGTGGGCAACGGTCGGATGCACCTTCGCAACGTTGGTTTGCTCGCCGCGATCGTTCACCACATCGTACAGACTGCCGTCGAGGTGATAGCGAAACCGTGACGAGCGAACGGATTTCTTGTTCCTCCACGAGGAGAAGATCAACCGCTCCGGTGCATCGGTTTGTTCTCCTAAAACCAACCCCGCGAAAGACACACCGTCGATCGGTCCCGCCGTCGGTCCGATTTCGATACCGGCAAGCCGCGTCAACGTTGGCAGCAGATCGATCGCACCGGCGATGGATTCGATTTGAGTTCCCGGTGCGATTTTGCCGGGCCAGCGGATGAAGCACGGCGATCGCAATCCACCTTCGTGAACCCAACCCTTGACGCCACGCATGCCCGCGTTGAAACGATGGCCGTTGGGGCCATTATCACAAAAGAAGACCACAATCGTGTCCTCGGCAATTTCCAACGTGTCGAGTGTTTGCACCAGACGTCCGACGTTGTCGTCGATGTTTTCGCACAACGCCATCGCCGCGCGGGTGTGTTGTTGATTTTCACGTTTGGCATTTTCGGGTACCGGGTCCGACACGATCGTTTTATTTTCGAAGGGTTGCCAATCTTCCTCGGGAACCTGCATCGGCGAGTGCGGCGTGTTCAAAGGCAGGTAAACCAAAAACGGTTTTTCTTGTTCACGTTGTTGTTGAATAAAATCGATCGCTTGGTCAGTCAAATCATTCGTCAGGAACCCGTTGCCCCGCACGATCGCACCGTTGCGTTCGAGGATCGGCGAGAAATAGTTCCCCCAATGACCGCTGCAATAACCATAGAATTCATCGAACCCGCGGGCGTTCGGGTGGAACGGCGGTTGCATCCCGGAATGCCATTTCCCGAACGCCGCGGTCGCATAATTCGCTGCTGAGAAAACATCCCCGATCGTCCGCTCGGTCAAATCAAACCGCTCGCCGCCCTGTGACGTGCTATAGACGCCCATGCGAGTGTGATAGCGACCGGTTAAAAACTCCGCACGTGTCGGCGAGCAAACCGCACACACATAAAAATTCTCCATCCGCGCGCCCGCTCGCGCCAATGAATCGAGATTCGGCGTCTGCAAATTCGGGTTCCCATGCAAACTCAAATCGCCCCACCCTTGGTCATCCGTCAAGATCACGATGATGTTCGGCCGATCGCCTGAATCCGCATTCACTTGCGTTGGGATGAGGGCCTGCGCGACGAGGACAGCGACTGTCGCGAACGCGAGTGCTCTGATTGGGTGCTGGAACTGAATCATGTTGAATCCGCTATCATCGGGATGAATTGTTTTAATCGTTTTCACGATAATAACGTAAAACGCGAGAATACATGCCCGATCGAAAAAGTTAAATTAAAAATGGCAAATTACAAAATCCCCCGATCCATTCGCATTTTCAATTGACAATCGTGACCAGAGCAACCCAATCGGTACGCCTACCACTTATTCCCATCAGTCCAGCCCACTTTCGAGGTTGGTAAGCAGGTTCGGGGAAGTGTTTCGGTGTATCAGCCGTTTTGGCGTTAGCGACGGTTCTCGCGTTGAACCGATGTACTTAACGCCCAAACGGTGAATGGGGTGATACGCAATGAATGACCCGAACCTGTTTAGAGTGAGGGCGGGGGGCAGTTGGGACAATGGACCCACACTGTTTGCTCGCGATGGGGGGCCGCGTGGTAGAATGGGACGATAACTAATGTGTTCGGTGATTGAGTTAGGAGTGAATGGGGATGATTGAGGTGGCAACGACGTCGGATGTGAATTCGGGAGGAGCTAAGAAAAGTCTTGGTCAATCGGTAAGGTCGGTGCCGGTGCATCGTTCCGTTTGGACTTGGTTTTGGGTCGGGTTGCTGGCGGTGGGGTTGCCGATGTTGGCGATCTATTTCTCTCGGATGTGGCGGATGCCGCATTACCAGTATTTCCCGTTTGCGGTTTTGGCCGTCGTGGGACTGGCGTGGTCTCGCAGCGATCGGCGGTTCTATCCTCCGACGACTTGGGTGAGTTTGGTCTGCCTGGGGGTGGGACTCGCGGCGTTGGGGATGGGGTGGGCGTTGCGTTCGCCTTGGATGGTCGCGATCGCGTTCTTTTTCTTTGCCGCCGGTTGTTTGGAGGTGATGCGGGGGGAGCGGGATCGTTCGCTGCTGGCGCTGGCGTTGCCGCTGGCGTTACTGGTGCGATTGCCATTGAATTACGACTTGCTGCTGATATTGGAGTTGCAACCGTTGACGACAAAGCTGTCGAGTTTGTTGTTGGACGTGTTGGGTGTGCCGCACGCGGTGGCGAACAACGTGATCGAACTGACGAGTCGTGAATTGTTTGTGGCCGAAGCGTGCAGCGGGATCCAATCGGTATTCACGCTGGCATTTTTGAGCACGTTGTTGATCGCGGTTTATCGGCGTCGGTTGTGGTTGACCCCGTTGTATTTGCTGATCGCGTGCGTTTTGGCGGTGGCGGGGAACGTGTTGCGGGTGACGACGGTGGCGTACGTGGACCATTCGTCCGGATGGGATTGGGCGGTGGGGTGGTCTCACGATTTGCTGGGGTATGCGACGTTGGGCGTGGCGGCGTTGTTCTTAGTTTCGTTCGATCATTTGGTGGTCGCGTTTTTGCATCCGACGGGTACGGCGGCGACGGAGTCGAAGACGAATCCGTTGATCCGACTATGGAATTGGTGCGTGGATGATGGCACGACGGTCGATGCGGTGGACGCGTATTTCCTCGCGGGAGCAGGAGCGGAGGGTGCTGCCGGATCAGGGGCGGTGTCTGCGACGCGAACGTCCAAAGCGACATCGTGGATGCGATTGTTGACGGGGTCGAAACCGTTGTTGATCGGAACGGTCGGTGTGATGTTGGTGATGTTCGGGGTGACGACGACACGGGCGTTGAGTGTGAAGCCGATGCAGTTCGAAGAAGGGGGCATGGGGATGTTTGTCGAGGGATTGATCTTTGATCCACCGACGGGGGTGATCGAGTCGGATGCGGAGGAGTTTTCGCTGGCCGAGCGGGAGACATCCCGTGGGGGCGAAAACCCGATTTTGGGTCAAAATTCGGACGTTTGGAGGTATTCAACCACGACGGTGGGTAACGGGAATTTGGAGGGGCTGTTTGTGTTGAGTCAATCGTACTCCTCGTTCCACGAGTTGTGTTTGTGTTACCAGAATCAGGAGTGGGAGATTTTGGATCGTTCGACTCGCCCGGTGGAGCGGGATGAGAGTAACGCGGGTCCGAGTGGCGCGGGTCAGAGTGGCGCGGGTCAGAGTGAAGCGGGTCAGAGTGGCATGGGTGAAAATCCGGTGGCCTACGCGGCGATGCGGAGCGTGGCGGGCAGACGCGGGCATTTGTGGTACGCGGCGGTCGGTGCGAGCGGATCGATGCCCGCCCCGCCGGCTCGTCCAGGGCGACTGGCGTCGCGATTTGTTGATTCGTTGGACGCGACACCGGAGGCAGCCGAGCCGATCATGATGGTGCAGATTTGGGTGACGTCAGACAGTTCGTTAACGCGCTCGTCGGTGGAAAAGATCACGGCGGATTTCGCGTTGATCCGACGGCGGGTCGCCGAGCGTGTGAAGGGAACCGAAGGTGAACCGGCGAGTTCGGAGTCATCTGAATCCGAATCGCGTAAACTCGAATCGAATTCGGAAGAGGGGGCGGTGCAATGATTGCGTATTTCGATCCGCTGATGTGGATGCGTTGGGGCGGTCAGTTCGTGTATTTTTGGGCGGTGTCGATTCCCTGGAAACAATTTCGGACAGGCGTGCCTGCGGTATTGCTCGCCTCGGGGCTGTTGTTGCTGTCGTATTTTGCGTATTCCGATGGTGGGTCGTGGCGTCGCAATTTGTTGAAGGATCAATTGTCCGATGCGATCGCGGCGGAGAATTTTGAGACGACGAATTTGTTGCTGCGGCGTCAAATCGAGGCGGGGGATCGTTCGGCGACAACGTTGTATTTGTTGGCGGAAAATCGATTTAATCTGGGTCAGACGCAGGCGGGTTCGGAGTTGATGCGGGAACTCGTGGTGACGCGGCGAAATGATGATGCGGCGTTGTGGTTGATCCAGAAAGAGTACCAGAACAAGAGCTGGACAGATCTTGATGAAGACCAGCGATCGGATTTCGGTCGGTTGTTGACGTTGGTGTCTCGGGAACGACCGAAGAACATGGGCATCAAGGAATTGTTTGGCGATTATCTGATCGCGAGTGAGCGGTATGCCGAGGCGATTCCGTATGTGCGTGAATTGGTTCAATATCAACCGATGCGTGGGTTGCAGGCGGCGGCGTTGGCTCGCCGGATCGGCGACACCGCGATGGCGGATCGGTTGGCGACGGCGACGTTGGAAAACGTGAGTCAGGCGTATCGCGAGGAACCGTCCAACCCGACCGTGGTGATGGCGGTGGTTCAGAATCAGGTATTTTTGGGCCAGCACGCCGAAGCGGTCCAAACGCTCTTCGATGCGATCGGACGGATGAAAACGGACGAGCATCGGCTGGGGTTACATCAGGCGATGGGCGAGACGATCGTGGACTGGATCGCCAAGATCGAGTTGCAACCCAACGACACGCCGGTGGCGCGGTTGCAAATCTTGCAAAAGTTACAGGTGGCGTTGCAGTACGCACCGAACAATCCGCGGGTGATGACGTTGGTGGCGGACCAGGTGTTAAAAACCCTCGACAGTTCGAACGAGAAATTGAAAACCGTTCGCAATGCGTTGGTGCGTGGGTCGTCACCGGGGATCGCTCATTTTGTCCAGGGCACGGCGTCGTTGATGCGGGGCGATGCCGAGGCGGGCGAGCGTCACTTGACGCTCGCGTCAAAACACCTTCCCAACAGTTCGGCAATTTTGAATAATCTCGCCGTCGCGTTGAGTCAGCGGGAGGATGGGGATTTGGAGCAGGCGTTGATATTGAGTGAGCAAGCGATCGCGTCGATGCCCGACCCGGGGCCGTATTTTTACGAGACGCGTGGCCAGATTTTATTCCAAATGGAACGGTATCTCGATGCGATCCCGGATTTGGAACGGGCACTCGCGGCGGAACCGTTGGCGGCGGTGGCGCACGCAACGTTGGCGAAATGCTATGAACAGCTCGATGCACCGGAGTTGGCGGGTGACCACCGGGCGGCGGCGGAGGCGTTTGCGAAGAAGGCGGTGGAGTGAAGAAATCCGTGCCGCGTCACCAGGGAATAATAAGTGGCGGGATCATTCGTAGTCGAAGTCGCCAGACGTTGGATATTCCCAACGGAATCCAAACTCGGGCGAGTTCGGCTACGACAGTCATTGTTCCGGCGGTCCTCACCCCATTCGCCGTTTGGGCGTTAGCACCGGTAGGACGTGAGAACCGTGGCTAACGCCAAAACGGCGAATACACCGAAACACTTTCCCGAACCTGCTTAAAAGCCGCACGACTTCCGAAACTGGGCAGAGCCGAGCGACATGGGGTGGGCTTCGCGACGGCGGAGCATCGCGGTACTCTTTGGTGCCAAGTACTTTTTCGTGGATCGTCGCGGACGACGAACCGTTGCATCCCAACACGGAAAAAACACCCTGTCCAAACTCGTCTTCGTCAACCGCTGTTACTGGCCCGACCGGGAAGCCACCGGGCAATTGCTCACCGACCTGTGCGAACATCTTGCAGGCCAGGGGCACGAGGTACATGTGGTCTGCGGGCAACCGAACAGCCCGCAGCCCGGCGTCGAGTTTCAACTCCGAGGGATGGAAACTCATCGCGGCGTGATCATTCATCGGCTCGCGCACGCCCGATTCCCCAAACGGGTGCCAGCGGGTCGGTTGCTCAATTTGGTCACGTTCACCTGGGCGACGAAGAAATATCTCCGCCGAGAAAATCTGGACGCGGATGTTTTCATCAGCGAGACCGACCCGTTCCTCTTGCCACCGGTTGTCGCGAACCACGCGAGTTCCGTGGACGCTCGGTTCGTCGCGTACCTGCAGGACATCTACCCCGACGTCGCCGAAGCGATAGGCAAAGCGCGGCCCGGTCTGGTGACCCGCCGGATTCGGGAAAAATTGCGAGCGGCCTACCAATCCGCGTCTAAAATCGTCGTGCTCGGCTCCTGCATGAAAGACCGGCTCGCGGCGCCGCCCTGGGCTCTGGATGCGGAAAAAATCGAAATCATCCCCAATTGGGCGGACTGTGACGTCATCCGACCGATCGAGCACGATGACAACCCGCTGCGGAAATCATGGAATCTCGACGATCGATTCGTCGTCATGCACTCGGGCAACATGGGTCTGACCCAACGGCTCGACGTTCTGATCTCGGCCACCGAGCATCCAGATTGGCCTGGCAACGCCACGTTACTGTTGGTCGGAGACGGCGCCGCCCGCGAATCCCTACTCAGCCAAGTCAACTCGCAAACTGCAACGGATACGCGATCCGGATCGCGAGTTCGGTTCCTGCCTTATCAGCCCCGCGAGCGACTCGCCGAGAGTCTTTCGGCGGCCGACTTGCACGTCGTTAGTATGCACGAATCGATCACCGGCTGTCTCTGCCCTAGCAAACTGTACGGCATCCTTGCCGCCGGGCGCCCTCTGCTCGCGATCGCGCCGGAGACCACCGATTTGGCTCGCAGCGTTCGCGGCCACGACGTCGGATGGGTCACTCCCCCTGGCGATCCCGCCGAGATCGCTCGCGCCGTCGCCATCGCGGCCGGCTCTCACCCCAACGCGTCGATCAACGCCGCCGCCCGGCGACTCGCCGAAACCCGGTACGACCAACCTGTCGCGTTGAACCGTTGGAGCACCGTGTTGGACTCAATGACCCAACGGCGTTAGGGACCAACAATCTTTCTCGGGCGGCGATCTCTCGCAGGCGAGAGGATGAAATCCATTCGGGGGTCGATTTCGCTCAAATGCGAGCTATGCTTTTTAGAGTGTCCTATTCGTCCAAAAAGAAAAGTCATGCCGATCACCCCATTTCGTTTGTCAGTTCGCAGTTCGCGTCTTAGCCGTTTCTTGATTGCCGGACTGCTGGTTCCTGGTGTTTTGATTGCGGGAGAATTCCTCGCTAGCTCCACCGCGGAGGCTCAAGGGTTCGTTCCTCGTGTTTTCAAAACGCCTCAAGAGCGTGCGGCCGATGCTTACGTGCCGATCGAGCAGCGGCCCAACCGTCTTTTCCATTTTTATGGCAATGCGGTCCGGAGTCGTTATCACGTCGAGACGACTCGTCGTTATCAGCCGATGGACTATCGCCGAAGCGATGTCGCACCGCCATTGACTCGACGATTCGTCTGGTGAGCGACATCTGCTCTATCAATATTTGGTTTTAGGATGAGCCGTTTTGACGCTCTCGGGCTGTTGATTTAGGAACCCGATGCGTTAAGCAGGTCTTGTCAATTGATTCGATATAACTCGAATGACTCGGTTTTTTGTAACCCGACGCGTTAGCGAGGGATTGGGCGTGAATCCCTCGCGAATGCGTCGGGTTATGATTGCCAGGCTCACTTGTCGAAAACGACTCAATGGACAGCCCGCTAGTCAGTGTTTTCAGCCAGCAGCGTCCCCGTCGCGAATCGTTGCACCAATTGCAATCCCGCCTGTTGGCTCTTCTCGGGGTGAAACTGCGTCGCGATCAAATTGCCACGACGGATCGCCGCACAAAACTCACCGCCATAATCGCAGGTCAACGCGACCACGCTCGGATCGCTGGGGCGAACGTAGTAGGAATGCACAAAGTAAAAGTGAGTCTCCGCCGGGATCGCCAGGTCCGCGCCGGAGGGTCCGACGTCGACGGTGTTCCAGCCCATGTGCGGGACTTTGTATTGACCCGGTAAATCGAATTTCACCACGTCGCCAGGGATCACGCCGAGTCCCTCGTGTGTGCCGTGTTCGAACCCTTGCTCGAACAACATTTGCAACCCCAAACAGATGCCGAGAAACGGACGGTCGGCGGCGAGGTAATCGCGGATCGGCGATTCCAAATCCCGGTTGCGAATTTCTGCGATCGCGTCTCCGAACGCGCCCACGCCGGGCAAGATCAACCGCTCGGCCGATGCGATTGTTGCCGCGTCGCTGCTGATCACCGCCTCGACGCCGGCGCGCTCGACCGCTTTCTGAACGCTCCGCAAATTTCCCATTTGGTAGTCGACGATCGTGATCATAGAAGTGGTTTCTGAGTGGGAGATGGGGTCAAGGAGGTGAGCACGCGTTCAAACGGGACGTCTTCACAAACACCATAGCCGGGATGCCGGGCGAGTCGATGGCGACGGAAAAACGGTGTGCTGAGTCCGCACAGGAATTTGGCTTGATCGAGTGGTTCTGAAAAGAGGTCGGGATAGTCGCCGACGGCATTTTCCAGCGACGACACCGCCGAACGTCCGATCGAATCGAGCCTCGTGATCTCGGTCACGAACGGACCTCGACCCAAACAAACGCTGCAACGGCCACAACCACGAGAGCGACGGGAGCCGAAATGTTCGGCCAACGCGATCCCATAACACTGCCCGCCGGCGAGAAAATCCATCATCCCTCGCACCCGATCACCGCTCCGCTCGAATTGCTCGAACGCGTGTTTTCGGATCGCGTTGATCACCGATTTTGGACGCGTGATCGGTTTCGCCCATTCGTAACCGTGCATCGAATCGAGACTCGTCACGTTCCACAATCCCGCAATCGCACTCTGTTCGATCGCCGCGAGCAACCGATCTCGATCAATCCCGTATTGGTTCGCCGCCACCACGAGATTGATCCGAAAACCACGCTTGCCCTTCGACAACGACGCGAGCACCGCAGTGACGGCCTCGCGATGATCCTCTGCGCAACGATCGATCGTCGTTTGGTTCGTGAACATCGGCGTGATCCGGTAGGCGTCGTAACGCATCGGCAGACAACGCAAATAGCCAGCCGTTTGCAAACGCAGCAACGTCGCCGCGACCGCCTGCGTCGACAAATTGATTTCCCAACCGAGTTTGCCGAGAGCTAAATGAAACGTCGCGGGTTGCCCCGTCAGGCGCTCCAGCAAAGCGACCAGTGACGCGTCGCTCGGCAGATCACTCGCGGCGAGATTCATCAACGAAACCTGGTCCTCGGGAACCAGTAACGTTTCGCAATCGCAGGCCCTGCCGTCACGCCCGCCCCGACCGATTTCTTGCGAGAACGACTCGATCGATTGCGACGGGTTGTAATGGATCACGTTGCGGATGTCCGGTTTGTCGACACCCATCCCGAACGCGATCGTCCCGATCAAGATCGAGTCCGTTCCGGCGAGGAACTCTCGCTGCACCGCTTCGCGTTGCTCAGCCGACAACCCGGCGTGATAAACCATCGGCTCGAAACCCGCCTCACTTAACGTCTCGGCGAGCTGTTCGGCGGTGTTGCGGCGGGTGACATAAATAATCGTCGGCCGTTTGGACCGTTTGGAACGTTTCGTTTTTGGAGTCCCTGACCTAGACGTGGCAGACCCACTGCTCGCATCGCCGCCACACAACCGATCGATCAACACGGCATCGCGTGTGTCCGTGCGAACCGGCGTGCAATGGATTCGCAAATTCGCCCGGTGCGAGGACAGCCGGACCCAGTTTTTCGAGTCGATCGCGAACGTTTTGCGAATATCACGAACGACGATCGGCGTCGCCGTCGCGGTGAGAGCGAGCGTTTGTCCGATTCGAAATTGTTCGACGAGTTCGGGCAATCGCAAATAATCCGGCCGGAACGAATGCCCCCACTGGCTCATGCAATGGGCCTCGTCGATCGCGAGCAACGAAATCTCCACGGCCCCCAATTGGGCCGGGAACCGTTCATTGAAAAACCGCTCGGGGGCGACGTACAACAATTTTGCCTCACCACGCTGGATCGATTGCCAACCGTCACGGAAACTTTCCGGCGAAACACTTTGGTCGATCCGCACGGCCGCGATGCCTTTTTGCCGCAGCGAATCGCATTGGTCTTTCATCAACGAAATCAGGGGCGAAACGACCACCGTCAACCCCGGCAGGATCTGGCTGGGCAGTTGGAAGCACAGACTCTTGCCGTGCCCGGTCGGCAAAACCGCCAACACGTTTTCGCCTTGCAAAACCCGCTCGATGACTTTCCGTTGGGCGGGCAGCAGTTTTTTGTGGCCGAACCGACCGATTAGTAATTCCTCAGCCAGTCGCCAGCGGGACTCCAGCCGCCCCGGAAGATCCGAAAGTGCCGGAAGTTCACACGGACCGGGGGCGTTTTCGTTGGTTTCGGCGTTTCGGTGGGTGGCGTCCGTTTTCACGTCGGGCATCTTACCCGCTCCCCTCGTCACCCGCTCGCGGGCACGTCATGATAGGTGAGCTGGATCTCGCCCCCTTTATTCTCAAACTCCCGTCTCCATGGCCGCGACCTACAAAGATGCCGGCGTCGATCTCGACGTCTATGCCGAATCGATGAGCCGATTGCCCCGGCTGATGCACCGCACGTTCAGTCCCCGAGTCCTGCCGAGTGACGGCGGTTTCGCCGGTCTGTTCCAACTCGATTTCGAAGGCAAACTGTTCGCCCGCAATTACGAGCAACCCGTCCTCGTCAGCGGCACCGACGGTGTGGGCACCAAACTCGTCGTCGCCCAATCGCTCGATCGCCATGACACCGTCGGCATCGACCTCGTTGCGATGTGCGTCAACGATTTGATTTGCACCGGGGCCGAACCGCTGTTTTTCCTTGATTACGTCGCGATGGGACGGGATGATCCCGCCCGGCTCGAACGGATCGTCTCGGGGATCAGTGACGGATGCGTCGCCGGCGATTTGTCACTGCTCGGTGGCGAGACCGCGATCATGCCCGACATGTACCGCACCGACGATTACGACCTGGCCGGGTTCGCCGTCGGAGTGGTCGAGAAGAAACGTTTGATCGACGGGCATCTGATCGCCGACGGCGACGTCGTGTTGGGCTTGTCCGCGTCGGGTTTGCACAGCAACGGGTTCTCGCTCGTTCGCAAAGTCATCACCGATTGCAACGCGAAATGGGACGATTGTCCGGACGAATTCGGTGGCGAATCGCTTGGCGACGTGTGTTTGAAACCGACTCGCATCTACACCTCCGCAATCCGCGCGATCCAGTCACACTACCGCGTCAAACAGGTCTTGCACGGGATCGCCCACATCACCGGCGGCGGGATTGAAGAGAACCTGGACCGGATTTTAACGCCGGGAGTCGACGCGCTCATCGACCCCAGTGCTTGGACGCCCAATCCGATTTTCAAGTGGGTGCAAAAGAACGGCGACGTCGCCACCTCGGAAATGCGACGCGTGTTCAACATGGGCATCGGCATGGCCATTGTCGTTAACGAATACTATGCCGCCAGCATCATCTCCCAAATGAAATCGCTCGGCATCGACACACACACCATCGGCACGATCACCCCTGGCGACGGCCACGTGCGTTACACCGATTCCTGATTCACTCAAATTCCCCAAGTCCTTCTTTCTTTTCCCGAGCCGTTCATGCGCCGTTTGTTAACCGCCACCGCCCTGACAATTTTTCCTACGACGCAGTTGTTCGCACACGAAGGGCACGGCCACACGCCCGCTGGCCAAGGCAACCTTTTATGGCATTACGTCAGCGAACCTCAACATTCCTGGGTCTTCGCCACGCTCATCGTCCTCACCGCGACCGCCCTCGCCTACCGAACCCTCGCCCGCCTAGAACGGGCACAGTGATTACGGACCATTGTCTCAATTGTCCCCCAATTGCGCAGCAATTGCCCGCGATTACCGACACCTCTAAAACGTGAATCACTCAGGGTCAATCGGGCAGTGGACATTCCAGCTCCGGGTCAATTGGGACAATGGACCTACAATCGGGTACACTGAGCGCTCCTGAATTCTTTTCTTGGTGCGAGTCGGAGAGAGTGCGATGCGGTTATTCAGTGACGGTTGGAGAATTTTGCTGGGCGGAGTTTTCGTGGCAGCGTCGATGATTTCGAACGTACAGGCCCAGTTCGATCCACTCGCCGGCCAAGGCGGTCCTGGCCAAAACCCAGGCGGTTTCTTGGCGGGCGTCGGTGAGGGCGTCGGCGGTGCCGACCAACTCGGCGGGAACAACCCGCAGGGTGGCGGGTCGATGGCCGATTTCGGCTCGCTGATGATGCTCCTCCAACAAACCATCGAACCCACTTCCTGGGAAGCACTCGGCGGCGTCGGCACGATGGCACCTTACCCGCAGGGCGTGATGGTCGACCCGCAGGGCCTCGTCCGCGACCAAGAATCGATGCCCTCAGGCAGGACCAACAACGCCGCCGCGATTGCTAAAATGCTCGCGGCTCCCGGTGATACGGAACGAAATGCCAAGCAACACGCCTTCGACGATTGGCGTACACCGGCGCGGGTTCGCTGCGTCTCGATCCGGCGAATGATGCAGGCCCTCGCGGGACGATCGCTAAATCAATCCTCGCTCACCACAGTCACGACAGGCGGCCCCGAATCGAAAACCATCCCCACCGCCAAGCCAGCCGATTCAAAAACCGACGAAGAACTCGCCGCCTTTGCCGCGATGGCGGGCCTGTCCCGTATCACACTCGTCCTCGTCACCCACGACGACCTGATCTTGGCCGGACCGGTTGCCGGGTTCGATGAAATCGACGGATGGCAGATCGATCGGGCGAGCGGATTGCCGCCCATGAGTTTGATCTCGTTCGCCGTCGGCTTGCAATCCGCACGCAGTGGCGTGCCCTTTGGGTGTACGATCGATCCCACCACGCAAGGCCTGCAATCCGCCGCCGCTCTGGGGCAACGGATTGTTAGCGGTGACATCCCAATGGCGCGTGCCGCCGATGAACTCGCCGCATCACTCGGTCGCCAAGACATCATCGTGTTCGGAACGACACCGTCCAACGAAGTCGCGTACCTCATGGTTGAAGCCGATCGGCACATGAAACGACTCGCCCTCGGCGACGAACCGATGCCCGATCGAGTCCGCAACTACCTGCAACTGATTCCAACGATCGGCGACGGCACGCCACCAACGGATTTGTTACTACGACTCTGGTTCACGTCCAACGCCATCAACATTCGGGCCGCCGAAGTCGACGCGAAAATAACCACCGCCAGCCCCACCGACGCCAGCCCCACGTCGCCGGACAAAATCATCCAACTCGCCGGCAAACCGATCCGCCTCAGTGGTGACAACGAACGGGCGAAGCTCGATGGAGCACGCGGGAACCATGTCATCGACGACGTCTCGATTGCCTTCGTCGATCACTTCAACCAAAATTGGGCCGGCATCCGAGCGAAATACCCCGTCTACGGCGCGTTGGAATCACTCTACCTGTCGACCGCGATCGCGGAAATTTGGCGTCGTACCGCGAGCACTCCCGATCACGAAGTCTTGCAACGAGCGACCCTCTTCTTTGCCGCTCAACGAGCCGAGAAACTCAACGCACCGACGCAAGTCGATTCGATTGCGGCGATGCATCGTTACCGCCAAGGGCGAAAACAACACCACGTGTTGATGGCCAGCGGCGGCGTCGAAATCAGTGCCCAGGAACTACTACCGTTAAAAATGAGAGACTACCCCGCACTCGGATCCTACGCAAATTTACGTGACCAGCGCCCCACCGACCGATGGTGGTGGAACGGCGGCGAGGGGCAATAGCACCTCGTCTCAAATCGCACCTCTGAGGAAACTCTCGCTGAACCGCCAAGGGGATCAGTTTTTCATTGTCCACGACGCGTCAAATGGACTGTGACAGATCACCGCGTGGCGGAGTTACTCATGGTCAATCCCGCACGCATTCTAACGACTTGGTTGAGCATTTGCTTCACAGCCAACCCCCTACAGTTTCTAGGGAGTGCTGTAAGCATCGCGGACAAGGAATGTCAGCACCCGCAACGGTGAGAATGCGGTTTGTGCCGCAGGTTCCACATCGAAGTCGCGAGCAAAGATCATCAATACCATCGCAAGTGTCCGCCGTTCGCTCGACACAGGGAGACAGAGCGTCAGCTTCGGCCACGCAGCCGTGAAAAGTGATGTCATCAATTTCTAATGACCGGCTGGTTTTCGGCGTCACTGAAATTGCCGTGGTCCCGCAGTGTCGTATTCAGTGTCGTATTCAGCGTCGACGAATCGCAACCCACCACGGTCGACCTGGAATCGGACAATGTGCAAAACACCGCAGTCACCGCAATAGGCAAATTGCCGGTAGTCGCCGACACCAGAGACTCTCGTATTGAAGGCGAGGCAACACGTCCGGCATTGGATTGTGGAAGGCATGTTGAGTAGTCGTGGCGACGAGCATTTCCGTCGGATAACGTGACGCATTGGATGGTTAAGAAACGGTCATTTCAGTATCGCTATTTTTGCATTTTCAGTAAATTGAGAGATGACTGCCCTCGCCGGGTTGGAGGCTAGCGGATTCGCGACGCCACTCGAAACGAACTAGTTTCCCGCCGCAGCTTCGTTCACCACGGTCTACTCGAAAACGAAGGCGAGACGGGACCCTAGTGGTCAGGGACACTTCAATTTTAGGGTTATCCGTTTTGGCGCTAGCCACAGTTGTCACGCAATAACCGGGGCTAGCGCCGAAACGGCTAACAAAACCAACCCTCATTTTTAGCTGTCCCAGACCACTAGTCTTCAACGGGCGTTTCCGGTTCCGTTTCAAGAGAAACCACGCTCGTTTTGACGGCAATTTTCCGGTACGTCGCCCGCGTCGTTTCGTCGTGGCCTTGGACGATCAGGGTGCCCGGTTCCAATCGTAATCCCTTGCGAGGATTCTCATCCGGTTTTCGGTCGTCGGAGATATCCGTGACTTGCAAACCGTTGACCCAGGTGGCGAAGTGCGAACCGTCGGCGGACAGCAAGATCGAATTCCATCGCTCCGGTTCCCCCGCGACGATCCGCGCGTCTTGGCGGCGAAAGATCCCGCCGGGGCCGCAGTCGGCGGGTTGCAGCGGATTGTCATCGACGGTTTCGTTGTTGACCTGACACTCGTATCCCATCATCACGTCACCCGGAATCGAGCGGAAGAATATCCCCGAGTTGGACTTCGGATCGTCCATCGAATAATCGGCTAACAACGTGAAATCGCCGTATGACTCTTTGGATTCGAGTTGCTGTTTGCCGCCTTCGACGACGAGGTGCCCGTCCTCATTGGCGAGAAACTCGCCGGGCATGTCCTCGTATTGTTTCCATTGACTCAGTTCCGCATCGAGGAGATTCTCCATCCCGATCGGACGCAATCGGATGTTACGGAACCGGATCGGGCCGGAGCGAAATTGCAAACCGACGTATCCCGAACGGGGAGTGGTAGCTTCGTCGGTTTGGGAGGTGACTTCATCATTGATTTTGACGACGATGGACTCGCCCTCGCAGACAACATTCATGGTGTGCCATTGCTCGGCGGCGGTGATGACGGTTTCGCCTTTTTGGCGTTTCACGATGCTGCCGGTTGGGAACGGGTTGTCGGCGGGCGCGATGTTGATTTCGAAACAATCTATCGCCGGATCCGTGGGGTCGATTCCGGAGCGGATAAAGACGCCGGAATTGGTTTCCGGCCCGGCCAGGTATTCGAGTTCGAGTTCGAAATCGCTCCAACGTGTCGTCGTCGTCAACAGGCACGCTTGGCCGCGGTCGGCCATCAGAGTCATGTCCTTGATCCGCCAATTCGCCTCGCCGGCGATCACCCACCCGAACATGGTGTGACCATCGAACAAACGGACCCAACCCTCGGTGGTTTGTTCGATCGGCAATCGGGCGGCGAGCAATTGTTCGGCACTCGCCTCGTAGGCCTGAGCTTCGAAAACGAACGCGGCCTCGGGAGTTTCGTCGGCAGTTTCCTCGACGATCGCGGCTCCAGACGATTTTTCATCCGAGACGCTCGATGGCGTGTCGGGGACGTCCGATTGGCGTCCGCAACCGGGCAGAATCAGCAGCAACGCGGTCAGCATCAGCGAGTTGATCGAACCGAAAAACAGGCGTACATCAACGTGGGAGCGAATCAAATTCATGGAAAAAAGCACTTCAGAAGATGGTAGGAAGGTGACCGGCGGGGGCACTCGGACGTCAATAACCATAGCGTTTAAAATAGTTGCCCCATCGCTGTTGCAACCGATTTTCTTGTTCAGCCGACAATTGGTGGGCGTTGGTTTGGTAGGATTGGTGTTCGTTATCGGTCCACGTTTGGAGGTCGTCGCGGACGGTTTCGAAATCGGCCAACCGCAGAGAATCGTAAACCTGTTCCAACGTGGTGACGGGGTCGGCGATCAGATCCTCGTAGCGGATATCGATCAAATGATGCGGGTCAACTTGTTCGCGTTGCTTATCGAACGCGGCGTACATTTTTTCGAAACACGTCAACACGTATTCTTCGATGCCGTCGTCATCAGCATTGGCATCGTCCGCCGTGGTTGCTTTGACGGCGGGTTTGTGGGGTGCTTGCAATCCCTGCACTTCGTCGAGACTCCGCCACAACCGACACGTGCTCGGGAACAACGCCCGCGGGTCGCGTGTGATATGGATGAACCGGGCTTGCGGGAACGCGGCGGCAAGCAACGCGACGCGACCGGTGTGCGTCGGACTTTTGATCACCAGCGGGCGGGCCGTCGAGACGCTGACCCGGTGCAGGAACGATTTCAACGTGTCGATCCAATGCCGGCGGGCGTCCTCATCGACCCCTTCGAAATCCATGTATTGCAAATCAACCGGGCCGACACTCGGAAACGCAATCCGCCGATACGGCGATGGCAACCCGAGATTCACGAGTGCGAACTCGTCTTCCTGCGGTCGGTCCCAACCGGTGTCCATGTTGTCCATCGGACGCTTGCCCGGCAACAACCATTTCGCGAACGTTTGAAAGAACCACTGCGTTAGAAGAAAATGCGAGGGGGCGAAACACTGAAAAGTCGAAGGGCTGCTGAACCGCTCGTCCCGGACCATCAGTTCGTGCAACAAAGTCGTGCCGCTTCGCCAGTGCCCGATAATGAAAACGGGCGGTCCGTGCAGTTCCGCCTCGCGGATTCGGCGGCGGTAAAACAGGTTCTGCAGCCCCATCAACACCGTGTTGAAAGGCGTCGCGAAGGAAATCGAAATCGCCAACGGAATCCTCGAAGGACTGATCGCGAACCCGCCGCTGCGAAGCAATTGCCACCACGCCGACGGACGCATCCCGTGCCAGAACCTCGGGCAGTAAAACGGATAGCGGTTCAGGGATGACTCGGGCATAAAAAACAACGTCGTGAGCGAAGCGACCGATCGGAATGAACCCTCACCCGTCAGAAACGTAAGCGGAGTGTCGGACCCTACCAAAATAAGCAATCCAAGGCAGCCTCCCGGATCGGATCGAGCACGTTAGACTGTCGCGCGTCCAACCCGTAGAAGGATAAAGCGTGATCCTTGCCAAGCCCATCCGACCGACGGGGCGCGGGTCGGATTTTATTCGTTTTTTCGAAGCGGGTGGCTCGCCAACCGCTCCAATGTATCGTTTTTCACTGTTACTTTCATCATGCCCACTCCCCCCCCGAGTCTCTCGATCGAGGATCTGCAACAGCACATCCGAAAAATGTACTACGACAAAGACGTCGCCCGAGGCGTCGACGGCACGTTCATGTGGCTGATGGAAGAGGTCGGAGAATTGGCCTCGGCCCTGCGTGGCAACGACAAACAAAACCTCGCCGAGGAGTTTGCCGACGTGATCGCGTGGTTATTCACGATCGCCAACGTCGCCGAGGTCGATCTCGCCGCAGCGTTGTCAGCGAAATACGGCCAGGGATGCCCGGGTTGCCGACGTTTGCAGTGCGAGTGTTCCCTGGATGAGAAACCATGAAGGATGAAATGAATTTTGATCGACGTTTCTTTTTTTTGGCATCGGCAGAGGCATCGGCAGAGGCATCGGCAGAGGCAGAGGCAGAGGCATCGGAACCGACGGCAATATCCCGCCTGCTCGCGTGCTTGATCGTCGTTTTTTTCATCGCCGCCACCGGAAACTCGGTATTCGCGGAAACTCCCGTCTCCGCCTCCCCGGGCAAATCCGACGCACCCGTTTCGGGCGATCTCGTCGGGATCAACGGTCACTATCGAATCGGACACTGGACCGCCGTGCGGATCGCCGACCCCGTCACCGCGATGGTGATCGAGACCACCGACGGCGATGGAGTGCCCGTTCTCTATGAACAAGATTTCTTGAGCGAACCCCGTTCGGGCACACCCGGTACCGGCGCACCACCCGTGTTCGGTTACGCGATCGCGGGCACCGAGGCCGCCCCGCTGATCCTCCGAGGCGATGCCGGCTCCCCGAACGAAAAAGTGCTGCTGAAAACACGTTTCCCGGAAGCGGGCGTTCCCGCCGAAGGCCCCTCCATGATCCCCGATGACATGGCTTGGGTGCTCGTGTTCGGCGACCCGATGGGAATCGAAACGATCGGAGTCAACGAGTTACTCGACCGCGACGCGACCGTCGCAGTCACTCAGGTAACCACGTCCACCACGATCCCGGATCACGTGCTCGGTCTCTCGGGCGTGAATTTGATGGTCGTCACGGGCTCCGGAACCGATGTATTGCGTGAAATGTCAACGGCTCAAGAGGCAGCGATGGCCGATTGGGTACGCGGCGGCGGACGTTTGCTCGTCACCCTCGGAGCGAGCGCTGAAACGACACTCGAGGCGGCGCCCTGGTTGTCCGAGTTGTTACCCGAATCGGTTACCCAATCCTCGTTGGTGAAAATGGACCCCTCGGGATTGGAAACGTTCACCAACAGTCAAACACGTTTGCAAGTGTTCCGAGGTTGGCAATTGCCCAAATCGATCGCCGGCGGACGGGCGTTGTCCAACATCGGCGATACGTTGATCACCGGGCGAACGACTCGCAAGATCGGTTTGCCGTTGGCCGTTCGCTACACGACGGGGTTGGGCGAAATCACGGTCGTTGCGGCGGACTTGGACGCCGAACCGTTCACCGATTGGGCCGAGCGGCTTGAACTCATCACCAAACTCACCGGCGAATTGTTGACGGAGGACCGAGGTGAGGTCGGCGCCAGTTTTCGCTTGAGCGGTTATGCGGATCTGTCCGGTCAAGTGCGACGGAGTCTCGATCAGTTCACGCTCAAACGCAAGTTTAGTTTCTCGATCATCGCCCTCATCATCGCCGCACTGATCCTCTTGGTCGCGCCACTCGATTATTTCCTGGTCCGACGCGTACTCGGCAATCCATTACTAGGCTGGCTCACGTTCCCGATCGTCGCAATCGGTTTGTCGGTCGCGTTGGTGATCGCCGCGAAACCGAACACCATCGTCGTGTCGTCCGCATCCGTCAACAGCGAATCATCTGCGAATGATCGCGATAACGGGAACGCGGATCTGCAAGTCAACTCGATCGAGATCCTCGACATCGACGCCCACACCCAAACCGGGCGACTGTTCCAGTGGTCCTACCTGTACTCGCACCCGGCTCAAACGATTCAAATCACGCCGCAACGCAGTCCGGCGTTGGATCAAATTGTCGCCGCCGCGACGTATCAAACCCTGCGACCATTCGGTGCACCGGGGCGAGCGATGGGTGGGGTGCAGATCAACGGATGGACCGAACCCTTGTCCGTCCCGATCCAGCGCCGTCAATCGAGTCGACCGACCCCAACGTCCGCAACCGCAACAGGTCCGGACGGCGAGGTGGACGTTACCGATGCCAACACTACTGCCGAATCCACGATCCGATTGACCAGCCACCTGGAATCGCTCGACATGGCGCCGCGGAGCAGCAAATCGCTGACCCTGCAAATGCAATTCGGCGTCACCGTCGACGCCAACGCGTTGCAGCGTCGCCGTAACTCAGATCTGCTCCAAGGTGAATTGACCAATCCGCTCGGTGTCGACCTGCTCGATTCCATGTTGGTTTACCAAAACATCGTCTACCTTTTGCCCACCCGATTTCCCGCCGGCGAAACGGTCACGGAAGTCGATCTGCTGAGGCAAAAGAATTTCAAATGGCAATTGTCTCGCCAACGCGCCTTGGAGAGTTCCTCTCAAACCGAAGCCTGGGACGTCACCCGTAGCGATCAAATCGAACGACTCGCCGAAATGTTGATGTTCCACAAAACGGTCGGCGGCATCCGTTACACCGGTTTGCAAAACGAAATCCTCGGTCACCTCGACCTGACCGATTCGTTGACCAAGGACCGGTGCATCCTGGTCGGTCGTTGTGCCCAACCCTGGGCCCGGTTGGGTATCGATCGCTCCGGCGACTCGGCCCCTGACGAGGCTTCCGGTGAATCCAACTCATCGACCTTCCCCGGCGGCAATCATCATTCCTGGGTCCGCGTAATCCTGCCGGTCAACGAGGTCCGACGCTAGTCGATCGCTGCGACACCCTGCTCTTCGTCGCGGGCTGTTTTTTTGTTTCCAATTTCATCCTCTTCCTGCCCTCCGAAATCGCCGTGATCCAAACTGTTGACCTGAATAAAAAGTACGGCGATGCTTACGCCATCCGTGCGATCAATCTCGACCTCGAAGCCGGCGACCTGTTCGGTTTCATCGGTCCCAACGGAGCCGGGAAAACGACGACGATGCGGATCATCGCCACGCTGCTCGAACCGAGTTGGGGCGAGGCCTATGTCTGCGGTCACAGCATCCATACCCACCCCAAAGAAATTCGACGCCTCGTCGGATACATGCCCGATTTCTTTGGCGTTTATGACGACATGACGGTCGTCGAGTATCTGGAATTCTTTGCCGCCGCCTACCGAATCGGTGGCGAAGACCGACGCCGGCGTGTCAACGAAATGCTCGATATCGTCGACCTCGATTTCAAACGCGATGCCTTCGCCAACACACTCTCCCGCGGCCAAACCCAACGCCTCGGACTCGCCCGAACGTTGCTCCACGATCCGCAAGTCTTGTTGCTCGACGAGCCTTTGTCAGGACTCGACCCCCGCGCCCGAATCGAAATGCGGAACCTCCTTCGCAAACTCGGCGAGATGGGCAAAACCGTCATCGTCAGCAGCCATATCCTGCCCGAACTCGCCGACGTCTGCAACAAAGTCGGCATCATCGACCGCGGCGAGTTGAAACAGAACGCCAAGATCACCGAGGTCATTCGCATGGTTCGCCAACACACCGTGTTGATCATCCAACCGAGCCAACGCGATCAAATGCAAAAGATCGCCGACCTCTGCGCCACCCATCCCCTCGTCCAGTCCACCGCCCCCGGCGACGACGCCGTCCGCGTGATCCTCCGCAGTGATACCGACGACTACAGCGAATTGCCGAAACTACTAATCGAAAACGGCATCGGAATTCGACGGTTCGCCGAAGAGGAACTCGATCTCGAATCCGCGTTCATGGCGTTGACCCAAGGAACAAGCACGCGGATGTAACGGGAGTCCCTCGCGAACGCGTAGCCTGACTCTCCGAGTCGGGCGTGAATAGAACAACAATACTCGACTCAAAGAGTCGAGCTACACGAAAGCGCAACGTCAAAACGAACGCGCCGAGTTATCAAATTGAAAACCATCACGTTCGATCGACTGCCCGGTTGTCTCCCCTATCGCAACGAACGTGCAATGCGAGTGCGTGCGTCCCACGATGCCATGCGATTGATCGATTTCCTCGGCGAGTTTCATCCGCCGACACCGCGGCAGCACTGGCAACAATGGATCGCCCGTGGCGAGATCACGTTCGACGGCGGCGTCGTCCACGAGGATCAACTCGTTCATTCCGGCGAGCGGTATCTGCACACGCAACCCGGCTACGTCGAACCACCCGTCAACGCGACAATCGGCATCATCTACGACGACGAGCATCTCCTCGTCGTCGACAAACCGGCGCCCCTGCCGGTTCACCCCAGCGGCCGGTTCAACCGCAACACGCTCGTCAACTTACTCGCAACGGTGTACCCCAACGATCGACTTCGAATCGCCCACCGACTCGACGCGAACACGACCGGTGTCGTCGTCTTCTGCCGAACCGCCACCGCCGCCGCTTTCGTCCAACCCCAGTTCGAACAACGCAGCGTCGAGAAACATTACCTCGTCCGCGTGATCGGCCATATACAGTGGGAGAAGAAACGATGCGAGTTTCCGATCGGGCAATCCCCCCCACAACGGCACGCGAAACCATCCGACGTAGACGCCACTGCCACCATCGATACCAGCATTGGTATCAGCAATGGGACAGCCCGACTCGGAGAGTCAGGCTCTAGCAACGGCGGTGCTCGGATTACCCATCGAGACGGACGCCCTGCCGAAACCTTATTCCGCCGCCTCATGTTATGCGACGACAACACGACGCTGCTCCACGCCATGCCCTTGACCGGACGTACCAACCAAATCCGAGTCCACGCCGCCGCCCTCGGTTTCCCGGTTCAAGGAGACCCGTTCTACAACCAACCGCCCGGTGAGACACCAGCCCAAACGCGGCCAACACAAACCCTCGGCATCGACGACCCACCGATGTGTTTGCACGCCTCCCAAATCGCAATAACGCACCCCACGACCCACCAAACAATCCGGTTCGAAACCGACCTCCCGACCTGGGCAGAACCACACGTAGGCGAGTCTCTCTGAGACTCGCAATTTCCACACGTAGGCGAGTCTCTCTGAGACTCGCAATTTCCAGCGTCTCAGAGAGACGCTGCTACGTGGTTCCGCCGAATCAATGGTGACGAGGTGCTTAGAAGATCATCAGAAAAACACTGAACGCGACCAGCATGACAATCATGCCAGCGACAGCAGCGGGTCGTAAAAATAAACCAACTTGGGATGACTACTCCAAAACCAGTGAAAGTGAATCGACAGCGTTACGAAAATGATTGCCAGCCCGAAGAAGTCACCCTCCCGGCCCACGAAGTCAATCCAAGGTGATTTCCCCAAGGGATCCAGATGGCGATAGTAACGCAGGTTCACAATGATCGCGTGCCTCGCAACAGTCGCCGTGACACCGTAAGCGAGCAGCGCAACAGGCAGCACGATTCCGCCAACCCAGGTTGCCAACCAGGCATCGGTTGGTTTGGACGTTAGATCAATCGCACGTGGCGGTCCCGGTTCCGGACCGCGTTTCGGCAACGTCATTAGGGAAAAAAGAGGCCACCCATATTCTGCTCGGGCTGACTTTCAGGTCGCAACTAAATTGCGTGCGTAATTGCGATTTCAGGCAGTCCATCCCTGCCTCGCTTCGCTGGTCTCGGGGGTTTCCGGGATCACCGTACGAATCCGATTCAGGTCAACGTAACCTGCGCAGTCCAATAAGCTGGCTTGATCAAGTAACACTTGAAGCTTAAAACGACCTTCCAAAATCTTTCTGTGCAACCATCTTCCCGGTTGTCGCGTCGGGCGATAATTTCAGCCCACCAGCGCATCGACTAACTCAGATCGCTCAGCCTCCGATGCCTCTCAGTAAGCACCTCGGGCGTCCGGTCGTCTTTCTTGCAGCCTCAGCCATCGCCGGGCGCCCTCCTCGTCGCTCCACTGGGCAACGAAAGCACTACGGGTTCTTAGAACCAAATGCATGTGGTTGTTAATCACGTTGTAGGTCAGGCAGTCGATTAAAAACAGGTGCCATGAACTCCAGACGACTGCGAGCCCAGGTCCGAAGCAGGTTCGAAGGAGGTTCGAAGCAGGTTCGGGTAATTCATTGCGTATAACTCCATTCGCCGTTTGGGCATTAGCCCCGGTTAAACGTAAGAACCGGGGCTAACGCCCAAACGGCGAATCGACCGAAACACTTTCCCGAACCTGGTTAAGCAAGTCGCCATCTCTGCTCCGGCCTACGTTGGCTACTCGCCGGACGCTTTCTTGGCCGGTTGACTGGGCTTGGTTTCCTTGGACGCAGTTTTGTCGCCGCCGCTGGATTTTTCGCCGCCGGAGCCTGAATCAGACGACTTCGCATCGGCCTTAGCGCCTTTCTTGTAGCTGTCGCTGCGGTAGTCGGTTTGATAGAAACCGCTGCCTTTGAAAACGATCGCGGCACCGGTGCCGAATTGCCGTTTCAATTTCTTCTTCTTGCACTCCGGACACTTTGTCTCAGGTTCGTCATTAATTCCATGAAAAATTTCAAGCTCGTGACCACAGGCTTCACAGAGATAATCGTAAGTAGGCATGGTTGAAAGTTAAGAGGTTGAAGAAAGAAGAAATGCCAAAAGCTTAACGTACGTCAGCCTTTCTAGGCTGACATCCGTGGGAGTCAGGCTGGAAAGCCTAACGTACGTCAGCCTTTCTAGGCTGACATCCGTGGGAGTCAGGCTGGAAAGCCTAACCGTACGTCAGCCTTTCTAGGCTGACATCCGTGGGAGTCAGGCTGGAAAGCCTAACCGTACGTCAGCCTTTCTAGGCTGACATCCGTGGGAGTCAGGCTGGAAAGCCTAACGTACGTCAGCCTTTCTAGGCTGACATCCGTGTGCGTCAGGCTAGAAAGCCTAACGTACGGGCAAGCCCAACCGTCTAGCTCGGGCCTGTGCTAACGACGACTTGGGTGGGTCGAATTACCCGCCCGTGCATTTTGAATCCGGTGACGGCGACGTGGGCGATGTGGTTGGCCTCAATTTCGGGATGCGGCATTTGAGAGATCGCTTCGTGGAAGTTCGGGTCGAACTCTTCCCCGTCGGTGAGGATCGCTTCAACGCTATGTTTAGCGAGTGTATCGTCGAATTGCTTGGCGACCATCGCGACGCCGTCACGCAATCCTTCGGTGACGGATTGGTCGCCGGTAGTTGCGGCGGCCTCGATGGCGCGGACCAGATTATCGCGAACCTGCAGGATGTCGTTGATCAACGGCATTGAAGCGAACTTCAGTTGGTCCTCATAGTCACGCCGCATCCGTTTGCGAAAATTCTCCGCCTCGGCTTGGGCTTGCAGAACACGCTTGTCGGCGGCATCGACCTCGCGACGCAAACGCATCATTTCCTCGTCGCGTGTCTCCGGTGCATCGGATGGTTGCACATCCGAGTCGTAGGTTTGGTACGCCTGGTCGCTCGCATTCTCAACTGATTGCGCATCATTGCTGTCGAACTCGTCGTGAGTTGAGTTTTCGTGAGTTGGGTTTTCGTGAGTTGGGTTTTCGTGAGTTGGGTTTTCGTGATCGGCGTTTGGGTTGGATTCGTTCATGATGATTTCGTTTCAGACGGGCTTTCGGGTTCGAAGAAATGCCTGAGTTTGTCGAGGAAAGAGGTTCGTTCGGGCAAGACGGCCTCGTGATCGAGGTCGGCAAGTTGTCGCAATAATTTTTCTTGGTCGGCTTTGAGTTTCTTGGGGACTTCGATGAACACCTGGACGAGCAAATCACCGTTGCGTCCGCTGCGGTGATCGACGATGCCTTGGCCACGGACGGTGAACACATCACCACTTTGGGAACCGGCGGGGACGGTGAGTTGGTGAGGGCCGTTGAGCGTAGGGACCTGGATTTCGGCGCCGAGGGCGGCTTGGGGGTAGGAGATCGGCAACTGCAAGATCAGGTGCTTGCCATCGCGTTTGAACAGGTTGTGCGGTTTGACAGCGATGAAACAGTAGCAATCGCCGGCGGGTCCGCCGTCGGGGCTGGGTTCGCCTTCGCCTTGCAATCGGACGCGCATGCCGTCGTCGACGCCAGCGGGGATCTCGACGTTCAGTTCGGCTTTCTCGTTTTGCAATCCCGTGCCGCGACACCCACCGCAGGGTTGGCTGATTTGTTTCCCGGCGCCGTTGCAGGTCGGGCAGGTGGTCTGGACGCGGAGGATGCCGGCGGACTGGATGACTTGGCCGTGGCCGCCGCACATCGAGCAGGTGATCGGTTCACTACCGGAGGCGGCTCCGGTGCCGTTGCAGGTTTCGCAGGCAATACGTCGCCGGAACGCGATGTCTTTGTGGCAACCTCGGGCGGCCTCTTCGAGGGTCAACGTCACGTCGCAGCGGATATCGGCACCGCGTCGGACTCGCCGCCGACTACCGCCGCCGCGTCGTCCACCGCCACCGCTACCACCGAAAAGGTCACCGAAACCGCCGCCGAACAGATCGCCGAACGCATCGAAGATGTCTTCGACATCGTTGTATTGGTGAGTGGAACCTTCGACGCCCGCGTGACCGTATTGGTCGTAACGCGATCGCTTGGATTGGTCGCTGAGGACCTCATAGGCTTCCGTCGCCTGTTTGAACTTCGAGACCGAATCGGGTTCTTTATTAGTATCCGGATGAAACTTGATCGCCAACTTGCGGTAGGCACGGTCGATCTGCTGCTTCGTCGAAGATCGCTCGACGCTGAGGATTTCGTAGTAACAAGTCTGGGTTGCCATGAAACCGATATATCAATGAATGAGAGTCACAATCGAAACGGGCCGTACGCCGGTCGGCGAACGGCCCGTTATGAAAAGAGAGAGTAAACGCTCGGAACCAAGTAATGTCTCTCTGAGACGCTGGGAATTACGAGTCTCAGAGAAACTCGCCTACGAGAGGTTTTGCCGAACCTGTTTACCCGATGTGCTTAAGCACGTCGTCACAAATCATTCGGTGGAATCACGTAGCAGCGTCTCTTCGAGCAGCTAGAAATTGCGAGTCTCGGAGAGACTCGCCTACGTGGGGTTCTACCGAACAATTTTTGCCGAGGAATTCAGTTTACCGCGCCTTCGACGGGTCGCTTGTCCTTGTCCTCTTGGTCAAAATTCGTGACCAGGGCTTCGGTGGTGAGCAACAATCCGGCGATACTGCCGGCGTTGATCAACGCGGTGCGAACGACTTTAACCGGGTCGATGACGCCGGCTTTGATCATGTCGGTGTATTTGCCGGTGTTGGCGTTGTACCCGATCTTCGGATCGTTCTTCTGTAGGACTTCGTCAACGACCACGCTGCCATCGATGCCACCGTTGTCGGCGATTTGCCGCATCGGAGCGTCGAGGGCTTGGAGCACGATCTTGACGCCGACTTTCTCGTCGCCCTTGGCTTTTTTCAGCGCCGCTTCGACTGCGTCGCGGCAATACACGAGAGCCACACCGCCACCGGGCAGGATGCCTTCTTCGACGGCTGCGCGGGTTGCGTGCAGGGCGTCTTCAAGGCGAGCCTTGGTTTGTTTCATCTCGGCTTCGGTTTCGGCACCGACGCTGATGACGGCGACACCGCCGGCAAGTTTGGCAAGGCGTTCTTGGTATTTTTCCTTGTCATAATCGCTGTCGGTTTGATCGATCTGGGCCCGGATTTGCGAGACCCGTTTGTCGATGTCGGCGCGTTTGCCGCCACCTTCCACGATGGTCGTGTGACCCTTGTCGACGGTAATCTTTTTGGCACGTCCGAGGTGTTCGAGCGTGACGTTTTCGAGTTGCATGCCGAGGTCTTCGCTGATCAGCGTTCCGCCGGTGAGCGTCGCGATATCACCAAGCATGGCTTTGCGGCGATCGCCGAAACCAGGCGCTTTGACCGCACACACGTTGAGCGTGCCGCGGAGTTTGTTGACGACTAGCAACGTGAGTGCTTCGGCATCGACGTCTTCGGCGATGATCAACAACGGCTGACTCGTTTGGGCACTCTTTTCGAGCAAGGGCACGAGGTCACGGATGTTGCTGATTTTCTTTTCGTACAACAGCACGAGGGCGTCTTCGAGGACGGCTTCCATCGAGCCCGGATCGTTGATGAAGTACGGCGAGATGTAGCCCTTGTCGAACTGCATTCCGTCGACGTACTCGACTTCCATCGTCCGGCTCTTGCCTTCTTCGACGGTGATCACGCCGTCTTTGCCGACACGTTCGAGGGCGTCGGCGAGCATGCTGCCGATGACGTTGTCGTTGTTAGCGGAAATCGCACCGACGTGAGCAACCTCTTCTTTGCCACTGACGGGGCGACCCATTTCGACGAGGTGGTCACAGGCGGCCGTGACTCCTTTCTCGATGCCACGACGGATCGCGGTCGGGTTGCTGCCGGCGACGATGTTCCGCAGACCTTCTTTGAAGATCGCACGGGCGAGCACGGTGGCGGTCGTGGTGCCGTCGCCGGCGAGGTCGCTGGTTTTTTGAGCGACTTCAATGACGAGTTTCGCGCCCATGTTTTCGAACCGGTCTTCTAGTTCGATTTCCTTGGCAACGGTCACGCCGTCTTTGGTAACGGTCGGACCGCCGAAGGACTTGTCGATGATCACGTTGCGACCGGTTGGCCCCATGGTGATCGCGACTGCGTTGGCGAGTTTGTCCACACCGGCCAACATGCGGGCCCGAGCGTGGTCCTCAAATAGCAATTGCTTTGCCATGTCTGAGATTCCTGTTGAAATGAATGAAATGAAAAAACGAAACGGGAGAGAACGATCTAGCCGATCTTGGCCAGGATGTCGCTCTCACGAAGGATCTTCATCTCTTCGCCGTCGATTTCGATTTCGCTGCCGCCGTACTTGCCGTAGATGACCACGTCGCCCACAGCGACGCTGAGTTCACCGCGGTTGCCACTGTCGAGCAATTTGCCCGGGCCGACGGCGACGACGGTTCCCCGTTGTGGTTTTTCACGGGCCGAGTCAGGGAGGACGATGCCGCCCGCGGTGGTCTCTTCGGCTTCGTTGGGTTGCACGATAACACGGTCGTCGAGCGGTCGAAGGCTAATGGTTTTGGTCGCTGCCATGGGAATTTCCTACTAGTAAATTGAAGGGTTATTTTGAAATTGAAAGATTTTGAAACGAGTCGTTGTTTTCCAGAGGAGGAAGCACTTGGCGGACTACATCATGCCGCCCATGCCGCCCATGCCACCGCCCATACCGCCCATGCCACCCATGTCCGGCATGCCACCGCCCATGCCGTGGTCGTGGTGGTCGCCGCCGCCTTCTTCTTCCTCAACAGGAATTTCGACGATCAGTGCTTCTGTCGTTAGCAACAAACAGGCCACCGAGGCGGCGTTGGTCAACGAGGTGCGAACGACTTTGGCAGGGTCGACGATGCCGGCTGCGATCAGATCGCAATATTTGTCGGCATTGGCGTCGTAGCCTTCGGTTTTACTCTTGAGTTGCAAGACACGATTAACGACGACGGCCCCGTCCACACCGGCGTTGTTAGCGATCGCCCGCATGGGTTGGTCAAGGACGTTACGGATAATTCGAACGCCGAGTTTCTGATCGCCTTCGGTGGCCTTTTCGAGTTTCTCGACGGCCGGACGACAATGCAGCAACGCGGTTCCGCCGCCGGGGACGATGCCTTCTTCGAGCGCGGCTTGCGTGGCAGCACGAGCGTCATCGATGAGGGCTTTGCGTTCCTTCATTTCGGTTTCGGTTGCGGCACCTACGTTAATTTGAGCGACACCGCCGGCAAGTTTGGCGAGACGTTCTTGCAGTTTTTCACGATCGTAATCGGAGTCGGTGTTCTCGATTTCGCGGCGGATTTGAGCGACGCGGCCTTCGATGTCGGCCTTCTTGCCGGCACCGCCGACGATGGTGGTCGCTTCGCTGGTGATGCGGATTTGCTTCGCCCGGCCGAGGTCGGAGATTTTGACGCTTTCGAGGTCAATCCCGAGGTCTTTGAAGATCGCCTTGCCACCGGTGAGCACGGCGATATCGCCGAGGATCGATTTACGGCGGTCGCCGTAACCGGGAGCCTTGACGGAACACACCGACAGGATGCCACGCATTTTGTTGACGACGAGTGTCGCGAGTGCTTCGCCTTCGGTGTCTTCCGCGATGATCAACAGTGGTTTCTTCGATTCGCTGATCGCTTCGAGCAGCGGGATCATCTTTTTGTTGTTGCTGATTTTTTCTTCGAACAACAGGATGTAGCAATCGTCGAGTTCGACGGAGACTTCGTCTTGGTTGGTAACGAAGTGTGGGGAGAGGAACCCACGATCGAACTGCATGCCTTCGACGACGTCGACGAAGGTTTCATTCGAGCGACCTTCTTCGACGGTGATGACGCCGTTCTTGCCGACCTTGGTGAAGGCGTCGGCGAGGACGTCGCCGATTTCCGGGTCGTTATTCCCGGCGATCGTGGCGACTTGCTTAATGTCGGATTTGCTGCCCTCTCTGATCGGTGTCGCCATTTTGGCGATTTGGGCGGTGCACACGTCGACGGCTTTTTGGATACCACGGCTGAGTGCCATGGGGTCGGCACCGCTGGCGACCATTTTCAGGCCTTCGCGGAAGATCGCTTCGCTGAGCACGGTCGCGGTGGTGGTTCCGTCACCGGCGACGTCGTTGGTCTTGCTGGCGGCTTCCTTGACGAGTTGGGCACCAAGGTTTTCGAGGGGGTCGTCGAGTTCGATATCCTCGGCAACCGTGACGCCGTCCTTGGTGACTTTGGGCGAGCCCCAGCCCTTGTCCAAAACGGCGTTACGGCCGCGTGGGCCCAAAGTGCTGCGGACGGCGCGGGCCAGTTTGCTGACGCCTGCCAACAAGGGGCCTCTTGCGTCATCGTCAAAAACGATTTGCTTTGCCACGGTGTGAATCTCCTGAAGATTGGCGATAGCCAGGACCAATGCGGCGAACAATTTCGGCTCCATCTGAATCTGAGCGAAAACAGCCGTGCAGGCCCGTGGCCATACGGCCGGAAAGGGAACGGGTGAATTGGGATAGGGGGAAAGCGAAGCGAGAACGGTCCCGTCGGTCAGACGGACAGCATCCCATCGCGATGACGACCTCTAGAGCAATCGGCGTACCGATTCCATCCAGATCTCCGCAAGTCATTCCTGCAAAAGGGCTTATACTCTCAAGACGGCGTTCCCGAGAGGTTCCGCACGGCGTCGACGTGTCATCGTGGCAGACGGGGTTCGGGGGTGGGATTCGGATGCGGGGAATCGCGGAGTGCCCGCACGACGCGGTGAGGGGGCTGTTGACTTATAAGCCCGACGCGCAACGGAGTGCAGCACTGTGAATACTCGCTGGCGCGTCGGGCTCGTATTGCCTCGTTATTCTCTTGAACAGGATTAAGTCAACAGAGCATCCACAATGGTCGACTTTCGCATGGCGATGGATCAAGATGGTGAACGCTTCGGTTCCCAAGTCGCCGCCTCGTGACGTTTTCCGCAATCCTATTCCGCAAACATTGCATTTTGAATAATCATGCCTTTTTCCTTTCTTTCGAATCGTTCGGCAATCGCTTTCGCGTTCATTTTCACGTTACTCTCGTACCCCCTTGCCGCCCGAGAGCTTGCCGCTGATGAAACCGTCGCCCCGGCGGAGACGTCTTCCCCGCCGGGGGGCGCGGTGCTTAACGCGACCGATGCTGAGCTCGATGGGATCCTTTCTCCGAAAGACCGTGCCAATACGGCTGAGCGATGGGAAAAGGAGATCGCGAATCTCGAACGGCTCGACCGAACCGAACCCGATCCGGACAACGCGGTCATGCTGCTCGGCAGCAGCAGCATTCGGTTGTGGGACGACGCAGCGAAATTGCTAACGCCCTACCCGGTCATCCGCCGCGGTTATGGCGGTGCGCGGTTTAGCGATTTGGTGGTGTTCGCTCGTCGGTTGCTGTCGCCGCACGATTACCGAGCACTTGTCGTTTTTGTCGGGAATGATATCGCCGGTTCGAAGCAGGACCGGCCTGTCGAGGAAGTCCGCAAAATGGTTTCTTATGTCGTCGCGGTCGCTCGCGAGCACCAACCCGACGCGTTGATTCTACTGGTCGAGGTCACGCCGACGCCGGCGCGGTTCGGCGTGTGGCCGGAAATTCGCAGTCTCAACGCGATGCTCCGCGAATTTTCGTTGACGACGCCGAACGTGTATTTCGTGCCGACGGCGGAATCGTATTTGACGGTCGACGATCAACCTCGCGAGGATTTGTTCCGCGAGGATCGGTTGCATCAGAACGACGCGGGCTACCGGGTTTGGGCGGGGTTGATTCGCGACCGGTTGAACGTGGTGCTCGATGCGTCCGTGCCGCCGAAGAAATAAAGTCCGACGGGATGATGACTGCACACTCCCGCCCCAACGCGTCCTAACGCAGTTTCGGGTTGTCGAGGTGACGACGTGAATCGCGTTTGGTTTTTTTGTCGAGGTTCTTTCGCAGTGCGGCGGTCAGGTCAATGCCGGATTGGTTGGCCAGACAGATGACGACGAACAGCACGTCGGCGAGTTCGTCGGCGAGTTCCCCGAGCGATTCTCCCGGTTTGCTGGATTGCTCGCCGTGGGTGCGTGAGAGAATCCGTGCGACTTCGCCGACCTCTTCGACCAATTGGGCGAGGTTGGTGAGTTCGCCGAAGTATCGCACACCGATTGTTTGGATCCACTCGTCGACGGTCGCTTGGGCGCCCGCGAGGGTGAGCGGTTCGGTGGCATCGAGCGCTTGCGAGTCGGCCGGTTGCGCATCGGTCGCTCGGGAATCGGTCACGGTTGGGCGGTCAACAGGTACGTACCGCTCTTGCCCGCGACGGCGATGTCCTGCGATCCGTCACCGTTGAAATCCTCGACGACGATTTGCAATCCGGTGCCGACGCGTCCTTCATCAATCGTGTGCCGTGTGAACGATTTCGTGTCTTGGTCCCACGAGTACCAGTAAAGGCAGGGGACGTCTTTGCCGCCGGGGTCGTTGCCATTGTGGGCGTAGTAACGTTTGCCGGTGATCAAGTCGGCGTTGCCGTCGCCGTCGAGGTCTTTCCACGCCAACGTGTGGGGTTGGGAATAGGAGCGATCGATGAGGTGTTTTTCCCAACGAATTTTGCCGGTGGATTCTTCGACGCCGGATTCTTCGACGCCGGATTCTTCGGGGCCGGATTCTTCGACGCCGAGATTCTCCCACCACTGCAATCCAAAATCGTGGCCGTTGCCGTAGATCAGATCGCTATCGCCGTCCCGGTCGAGGTCGGTGACGATCATCGGCAGACTCGCGTGCAAGTTCCAGTCGGCGTGATAGGTCCACGGGGCGTCCCATGGGTTTTCGGCGGGTTGTTCGTACCAGCCGTTGCCGACGAGGACGTCGGTTCGTCCGTCGCCGTTGAGATCGCCGGTGGCGATGCCGTGGCCGTTGGCGTTTTCACCGATGAGTCGTCGTTTGACGTCGATGGCGGTTGGGGCCGGCTGGTCGCCCTTTTTCGCTTTGGTTTTCTCGCTCACTGCTGCCGTTTCTTCCGATTTCGGCATCAGACTCCATACGGCCAAGGGGTTAGTCGGTTTCCAGCTATTGGCGATCCATTCGAGGTTTCCGTCGCCGTCGAGGTCGTCGAGCAGTTGCCCCTCGTTGGCACTGGCTCCGGTATCGACGAGCAGATTTTGTGTCCACTGTTTGCCGAGTCGCAAACCTTCGTCGCCTGGGTTGCGGTACCAATGGACTTGCGTCGGCAGGAACGATCCGGCGATGACATCGAGTCGCCCGTCGGCGTCGACGTCGAACAGGTAGTCGCCGTTGGATTGAACGTAGCCGTTCCAATCGTCGATATTTCGCAAAGGGCGGGGTGCCCATTCGCCGCCGCGAAACCAGTTACGACCGGCGACGATGTCGAGTTTGCCGTCACCGTCAACATCGCCCGCCGCGATGCCTTCGTTGCCGTCGACGGTGAGTAACCGGACGTCAAACCGGAGAGACTCTTCGGCGGGGAGCGCCGAGGGCAGACAGCAAGACAAGGCGGCGACAAGGAGCGATCGACGAAGGGACATGTTATTCCTAAGGTTCGGGTTTGGTTTCAGATTCAGTCTTGGTTTCAGATTCAGTCTTGGTTTCAGATTCAGTCTTGGTTTGCGTCACCGAGCTGGCGATTCGGCCACCTTGGGTCAGGACGGTGAGTTCGTCTTGGAATTGTTTGCGGAGCGTTTCGGCGCCGGAATAGCCGACGTGAACAGCCTCGACGATTCCCGAGGGGGCGATGACGAGGGTGAGCGGAATTCTCTTGGCCGAGAACAATTGCATCATCGTTCCTTTGGGATCGACGGCGACGTCGACGCCCCAATCTTGTTCTCCCACATATCCGGAGACGAGCGAGGGATTTTCGGCGACGTTGACGGCAAAGAAGACCACGTTTTTGTCTTTAAATTCATCGACCGAAGCTTTGATCACCGGCATCGCTTGGAGGCACGGCGTACACCACGTGGCCCAGAAATCGAGCACGACGGTTTTGCCTTCGAGGTCGACCGAGGAAATTTCGGTGCCGTCGAGCATCGCGAGCGTGTAGTCGGGCACGGGTTTTCCGAGCAGCGGATGGCTGCCGATTTCCGCCGCTGATTTCTCTTGGAAATCGGCCATTGATTCGTACTTCGTCGCATCGCCGGGTGCGTTGAAACGAAACAGATCGTCGTCGACTTCGCCGGTCACCCGCCAGGAAACGAAATCGTATCGTAGGGATAACTCGTACCCTTGTGGTACACGGACCTGTTGCGTGGCGACCAACATCGGCGTGAGGTTGATGAGTAACCGCAGCGGTCGGGGGGTCATATCATCGGACAGCCACAAATCCCAAACGACGCCGTCGTCTTGTTCGCCATGCAAATGGATCGAGTCGGTGCGCCCTCGGAATTTGGTTTTGCCGATCAAATCGATCGAGCGCATACCGCCGTAGAAGGTGAGCGAAGGGTCAACGCCGGCGACGGTGAGCGCCAGCATCGGTTCGGGGTAGGGGCCGATGTCGATCGGCGTGCGAGTGACGATGGCTTGGTTGTTGAGCACCTCGGGCAATTCAAAATAAGCCTGCGGGGTGACGGCCACGGTGCTGGTTTCGCCGTCGGAGTAGATGCGTTTACTGCCGTCGGCGGATTTGTGGTAGATCGTGTATTTGCCGGGGAATTTGGAGGCGACTTGGAACGTCGATTTTTCGGTCGAGAGAATCTCGCCGTGCATGACCGTCTCGACGGACAGTTCGACTTTCGCCCGGGAGACGTCGGCGTCGGCAATGGCGGTGAAGATCGGTAGGAACGCGGACTGGACGTCGTCGGTGGGTTGGAAGTCGTTGTCTTCGGCCGTCGCGGGTTCCGTTTTCTGATCGGCCTGTTTTTCACCGGCCTGTTTTTCACCGGCCACGACACAGGTCGGTGCCAATCCAACATGCAGTCCGGCGTGCGTTGCGACGACGAACGTGATTAACCATCCGATGCACCTGAGTCGCGAGAGTGGAGTTAGAGACGATCGCGATCGAGGGTGACGGTTGATTCGGAACATGTAAGAAAAGCAGTCGAGTCGATGGGGTTGGTCGATGGGTGCGAGCGGGCGGGTCTGCGTTATTGCAGGACTCGTGCCGACTATTTCGTTGCCAAGAACTGGATACTCTGCACGATACTTTCGAGCGGCGCGGGCGATTGGTCTTGCTCGACGTGGCATTGATCGACACCGATTTCCTTGGCGAGTTTCATCACAGCGGGGATGTCGATGACACCGTCGCCGAGTTCTTGAAACGCGTCTTTCGGGACGTCGGATTCGTCGGTGATGATGGGCGTTCCTGCCAGCATGTCTTTGAGGTGGATTTGGCTGATCCGGCCGGCGAGCCGGCGCATCATCGCGAGCGGGTCGTGGCCGGCGATTTTGGCCCAGAACACGTCGAGTTCGAATTCCATTTGTTGGGGGTCGAATCGTTCCATGAAGATGTCGTAGGCGGTCAGCGGCTTGGCGTCTTTCGCTGCATCCTTGGCGGGGTCTTTGGCAGCGGCTTCTGCGGCCGCCTTTTCAATCGCTTTGTCGATGGCGAAAGGTTGAAATTCAAAGGAGTGGTTGTGGTAACACATCCGCATTCCGGCGGCGCGTGTTTTATTCGCAGCGGCGTTAGCGGATTCGGCGATCGCTCGGCATTTGTCGGCGGTGTCGCGTTGGTCCTTGGCGATGTATCCGAACACGACGTGCCGCAGTCCGATGCGTTGGGCGATATCGAGGGTCCGCGCGAGCGAGTCGACGCCGTCACGCTCCGGTGCGGTGATGATGTTGAAATCTAGGAACGCACTGTGGACGGCGAGCCCCACGTCGCGAGCGATGCCGGCGAGTCGCACGGCGTCCTCGTCGATGTTCATCAGCTCGACTTGCCAGTAACCCGCCTCCGCGATGGCTTCCAACGTCGTGGCCGGGTTGTCGGTCATCTGGTCGCGGACGGTGTAGAGTTGCAGCCCGAGTTGGTTGACGTAGGGCAGCGGGGTGGTGTCGGGTGCTTCCACCGGGGCGGGCGTGGCGGCGGGTTTCCCCGCGGGTTCGTCTTTCGCGGTTTCCATCGCGTTGGCGTTTCGCGGGCGCACCAGACAAGCCGACATGGCTGCGGCGGCCGCGATTTGCACGACCCGCCTGCGACCAATCTTGGGCGTTTTAGAAGTTCGAGGAGTCTTGGGAGTAGACATCGATTTGGTTAATTTTCGCGTGACTGGCGTTTACGGCGGCTGTACCGCTGGAGAGTTCGACGTTCGCCCGACGTGAGGCTGGATTCGCCGGACTCATGGATTTTAGCCAAAATCCGATCCGCTTCCCGTTCTTCTTGCCGATTTTTCTTGTCTGGATCGTGCAATTTCAATTTTGCCCGCCGTGATCGCTGTCTCAGCGTGCCGGGAATGTCACCCAAACGCGTCAGATCGAGCCACCCGAAACTCCACCCACGCCGGAAATACAGGAACCCGAAGGCGGCCCCGGCCAAGTGGACTTCATGGGCAACGTGATCGCCGCTGAGACCCGCAGCCCCGAACAAATCCATCACCACCACGAGACTGGCCAACACCCACGCTTTCATCGGGAAAACGAACATGAACAGCAATTCTTGATTCGGGAAGTAGCACGCGAACAACACGATCATCGCGACCACACCACCGCTCGCACCGAGTGTTGACGTGTAAACCGACCGCCAAGGGAACACACTCGAAATCAACCACGGCAACGACATCGCGATGATCCCGCCGAAGATAATTGCCGCGAGATAGGTTTTGAGAAATTCCTGAGCGCCAAGTTTCTGTTCGAGCGGACGTCCGAACACGAACAACAGAAACATGTTGAAAACGAGGTGAAAAATATTCTCGCGGTTGTGCAGGAATCCGTAGGTAAGCGTTTGGTACCACAACCAGGGGCGGACGAGGGAGGTTCCCTTGACGGCCAAATAATCGTCGACGTAAGAGCGTTTCTCGGTGTATTGGGCCTGCAGAATCGCCTGATCTCTGCTCGTCATTTCGACGTTGCGGTAATCCTCTGGCATCGCAGATTCCACGTTATAACCCGCGAGCATTTGCACGATGAAGACGACGACGTTAATTACGATCAGCACAACCAGCATGCTGCGTGGGTTCTCGATTCGGTCCCACGGTGTGCGTTCAGAACGCGTGTAGTCGCGATCGTTAATCCCCATAATGCAGCCCTGCGTGGTCGATTGGTGGTGAAGTCGTCGGAGAGGGTATCAAACCGAGCCACACAATCTAACGTTGCACACCGTGTTTCTTCAATCCGCAGCCACCCAAAATGTGTAGAGCAATTGTCTCAATTGTCCCCCCGATTGCGAAGCAAACGGTCGGGGTTGATTCCCTCGCTGCTCCGGGTCGATTGGGACAATGGACCTACAATCGAGCGAACGCGATTGCCGAGCAGGCCGGAGCGTGCTGCTTCGACGCCAATCCGACAATCCGCTCAATAGGAGTCCCGGTTGGCGAAGAACAGTTCTGCCGGATGGGCGTCGTGCAGGAAAGACCTCCGTCATCCGGCCTACCAAGGTAGGCCGGAGAGGGTCGGATCGACTCAGTCGCGTGAACGTCCTCCACCACCACCGCTGTCGCGGCGAGGACCACGTCCTCCACCACCACCGCTGCCGCTGCCACCGCTGCCGCCACCGCTGCCACCGCGTCGTTGACGTCGAGGACGGTCTTCGCCGTCTCCGTCACCGCCGCTGCTGCCGCTGCTGCTGCTGTTCTCTTCGATTTCGGCAGCCAAGGGGTCTTCCACACCGAGTTCTTCGAGTGCCTTGCGGCGGCTGAGTTTCACTCGGTCGTGCTCGTCGACATCGATCACCAACACCTTCATCTGATCACCGACGGCGATCACACGATCGAGGTTGCTGATGAAGCCGCCGCTCATTTCGCTGATGTGAACGAGTCCATCGCGACCCGGCAGGATTTCAACAAACGCGCCGAATTCCTTGATGCTGCTAACGATGCCGTCGTAGATCTTGCCGATCTGGACCGTCGCCGTGCAAGCCTCGACTTGACGCATCGCTTCCATCGCCGATTCTTTGTTGCTCGACGCGACGAGCACGGTGCCGTCATCATCGACTTCGATGACCGCGCCAGTCGATTCTTGGATACCACGGATGTTCTTACCACCGGGGCCGATCAGGGCACCGATCTTGTCCGGGGCGATCTTCGTTCGCAACAACCGTGGTGCGGTCGACGAGATTTCCCGACGAGGACGGGGGATCGTCGTCAGCATCTTCTTCAAAATCTCAATACGTGCTTCGCGAGATTGCTTCAGCGTGGCACGAATGATGTCTTCGCCGACACCGGTGACCTTGAGGTCGAGTTGGATGCCGGTGATACCGTTTTGAGTTCCAGCGATCTTGAAATCCATGTCGCCGAAGTGATCTTCGGTTCCGAGGATGTCCGTCAACAGGTGCCAGTCATCAGGCGAGTTTTGCACCAACCCGATCGAGATACCGGCAACCGGGTTGCTGATCGGGACGCCCGAAGCCATCAACGCGAGCGTCGCACCGCACACCGACGCCATCGACGAGGAGCCGTTGGATTCGGTGATGTCGGAGATTACACGGATGGTATACGGGAACGCGTCGGCGGCCGGCAGAACCGGTGCGACGCTGCGTTCGGCCAAACAACCGTGACCGATTTCACGACGACCCGGGCCACGGATCGGACGGCACTCGCCGACCGAGTAAGACGGGAAGTTGTAGTCGAGCATGAACTTCTTGCTGTACTCGTCTTGCAAACCGTCGACACGCTGTTCGTCCCGGCTGGTGCCGAGAGCGATCGTGATCAGGGCTTGAGTTTCGCCACGTTGGAACAAAGCCGAACCGTGAACGCAAGGCAACAAGTCCGTTTCGCAATGAATCGCACGTAGTGAATCACGATCGCGACCGTCCGGGCGGGTGCCGGCGCTGATCAGGTCGCGGACGATCTTTTCTTCAAGGTCGTGCCAAACCTTCTTGAACCGGCTCGTGCAGATCGCGTCGTCGGCTTTCGGGTTGGGAATGACTTCGCTCATCGCGCGGTCACGGATCCCGCGAGTGGCTTCGGCGCGAGCCTGTTTGCCGTCGGTTTGCTGAGCGGCACGGAAATCGTCGTAATACGCGTCGTTCAAACGGCTGAACAAACCGTCGTCGGCGGGCGCGATATAAGGCGTCTTTTGCGGGTTGACTTTGTGGTAAAGCTCTTCCTGCAATTCGATCACTTCGCGGATGATGCCGTGAGCGAACTGGATCGCTTCCATCATCTCGTCTTCGGGCATTTCGTTGGCAAAGCCTTCGATCATGGCGACCATTTCATTGCTGCCGCTGACGATCATATCGAGTTCGGATTCTTCGAGTTGGTCGAAGGTTGGGAACGCGATCAGCTTCCCGTCGACTTTGCCGACCCGGACGCTGCCCAGAGGGCCTTGGAACGGCAACGGGCTGATGTGCAGTGCGACACATCCGCCGTTCATGGCGAGGACGTCGCCGTCGTTTTGCAAATCGCTGGCCAGCACGACTGCTTGAACTTGGACTTCGTCCATGTATCCGGCTGGCCACAGAGGCCGGATCGGGCGGTCCATCAGACGTGAGCTGAGAATTTCCTTGGTACTCGGCCGGCCTTCTCGCTTGAGAAAACCGCCGGGGAATTTACCGGCTGCGGCGAGCCGCTCGCGGTAGTCGCACATCAGCGGGAAGAAATCGATCCCCGGACGCGGGGTCCCCGAAGCGGCGGCCACGAGGACCACCGTGTCACCGTACTGGACCAGCACACTGCCGGCGGCCTGTTTCGCAACGTGCCCTGTTTCGAAGGACAACACAGAATCGCCGATTTTTCGTTCGACGCGAATTTTTTGAATACTCACAACAACCTCAATTGAAATTTCTATTTCCTACAAACAACAAACAGCGGCACCAATGCCGCCATCCAATTCGATTGATTCGCGATTCTCGAACGACCGCCTTTTGATCCCCGCACCACTCGGGGTGCCAAGACAAACAGGGAGACGTCGCGGGAACGTCGAAAGAGAATGAGCAAGACCGTCGGTGTCACCATGTTGTGACCAACCGCCGGAGTCATCATCGCAGCACGGCTCGAAAGACACCGTGTCGCTTTCAACGGTGCCGGACCGATCAGTTGATCGTCGGAACGGCACGTGAATGGATAAAAAAGAAAGGTTCGCGCTCTGCGAACGGTCTCCGCCAAAACGGAACAACCGAGACACGTACTCCACCAACAGGTACCACGAAGAGGACACCTGGGAGAAGGTCGGGTCGGCGATCCGTGCTGCCGACCCGCTTAACAAGAGAAACCTTGCACTGAAGAGTTTACTTACGGATGCCAAGTTTACCGATGACATCAAGGTATCGCTGAGGATCCTGGCCACGGACGTAGTCGAGCAACCGTCGGCGGCGGGAGACCAATCCGAGCAAACCGCGTCGCGAGGCAAAATCCTTGCGATGGGTTCGCATGTGCTCGGTCAATCCATTGATCCGTTCGGTCAGAATTGCGATCTGAACTTCGGGGGATCCGGTGTCGGTGGCGGTCGAACCGTGTTCGCCGACCACTTCCTTCTTGCGTTCTTTCGAGATCGTCATGCGGAGAGCTGTTTCCTAGATGAATCCAACACGGGGGTCACTTGCCACCCGCGTCAGAACCAAGTTTTAGTAAATGAATTTGACCGCGAAGTCTAACGTCCCGCTGCCCCAACGCAACGTCAAAACGAGTGAGGGAGGATGGATTTTCGGTTTTCGCTGCCCGAGCATCTCACCGCTCCGCGTCGAGCGAGCGAGTCATTCGCGCCCCGGAGCGTCGCAGTGCAAAAACAACATCTCGCCTCCCGGTGGCCCAGGCTAAGAAACCTCCGTCTTTCACAGGCTCCAAACGAATCGTAGCCTCGTCTACGACAGCCTACCCGAAAACCAAGGCGAGACGGAAAATACGAGGGCCAACCGACCCTTCCGGCTTCGCCGGAAGGGTGAAGCCGTAAACACTATGGAATTCTAAACTTAAAAAGCCGGACAACCTCTTCGCTTGGGCAGATCGACGCTTCGAGAACCCCGTAAAATCCGTCTCCAGAAAGCCGTGCGATTTCATCAGGCTGGACGCATGTCCGCCGCCGAGGCACTACTCGGGAAGCGGCAAGACGATCGAGGCGTTCTCATCGAACACCGCTTTCCCGTCACGGCCATCGATACGGTATTCGATTCGCAGCTTCTTCAGTTTGCCCGGTGCGGGGTCGCCGCCGAAGTTGGAATTGTAGGCGGGGTTGTCCAACAAAATGATCGGTAGCTTTCCGACTTGTTTTTGCAACCTCGCCGTCACGTCGACTTGCTCGTCCTCGGCCCCGTAGGACGCCCGGATGATCTCGATTTCCATCTCTTGCAGGTCCAAACGGCCCAGTAACTCCTGGACACGCGGCGTGGACTTGATCTTTTGCGCGATCGCGATGGCGGCGGCTTGCGATTCCGCTTTCAACGTCGGGTTCTCGCTCATCTGCGCGGCGATTTCCAGCATCGTGACACTGGGGTAACGCCCCGCGGCGTCGAGGATCAAACGTTTCTCGTCATCCCGGTCGGCGATGTCGATGGCCGCGAGAGCCATTCGGTCACGCTCGTTTTGCGGCATCACGAATTGGCGTACCAATCGCAAGTAACCACGGACGGCCCGGATTCGATACGCGTGACTTTTTTGTTGCGAAATTTTCATCAACGTGTCCGCCGCGTCGACGGTCATCCACCCGCCGAGCAAACGAGTGGCAGCGTTTTGCAGGTCACGGTCACTACTCAGGCCGGCTTTCTCGATCGCCCCGAGCGCGTCGGTTCCTCCCATGGCGGCGACGATTTCGAGAATGGCGAGTTTCGCAACCGAGTCGGATTTCGCCATGGCGGTTTCGAGCTGCTGCACGCACGCGGCTTTGTCGGTCATCCGCACGCAGGCGGCGCGGAGGGCTTTCAATGCGACCTCGTTCTTATTCTTCGAAGTGCCGAACGATTGATCGATCAGGATTGAAAGTTCGTCGATCGTGGCGACGTCCCCGAGTGCATTGAGCGCGGCGGTTTGAATTGCGGGTGAGTCGTTTTTCGCGGCCCGGACGAGTGTTTCGATCGCGTCGATGCGTCGTGCTCCGATCACGCCGATCAGGGTTTCGAGTGTCTTGCCCTCGGCGTCTTTGGCACGCTCGGCGATTTTCGCGTTGAGTGATTCGTCGCCGACGTTTTCCAGGGCGACGCGTCCGGCGGCCGAGACGACGTCGTTGCCATCGGTCGCCGCCGCGATCAACGCGTCCAAACAGGTCGCGTCGCCGATCCGGGCGACGACACCGATCGCGGCGGTTTTGACATCGATCGCGGCATCCGAATCGGCCGGTTGTTTGATCGTTTCGAGCATCGCGGCGAGCATGGACGATTCACCCCGATCACCCAACGCGATTAGATACCGAGCGGCCTCGGAGGGCGGTACCTGCGTTCGAGCGGCGAGCAGGGCGTCGGAAACACCGTCGCCGGCAAGTTCCCGGGCGGACGTCAAGGCGATGTAGCGAATGCGTTTGTTATCGGATTCCAGACTCTTGACGAGCAACTCGACGCCGTCCTTGCCGCGGGCGAGAATCGCTCCCCGAGTCGCTTCGACAATTCTCGCGTTCGGTAACTCCGTCGCGAGCACGAGGTCGTATAACTTCGTCGCTTCACTCGCACCGTCGTCGCCCGCGGCCATGGATTGCTCGGCACATCGGATCAAACCTTCGGCGGCGGCGGAGCGGACGGACATGCGTCCCTCGTCGAGAGCGGATCGCAACGCGGCGGTGGCATCCTCGCCACCGATTTTCCCGAGCGACGAAGCGGAGGCTTCGGCAATGAGTTCGTTTTCATCGCTGAGATTTTTCGTCAAACCTTCGACGGCGTCGGTCGATCGTTTCACACCGAGCGAATGAATCACACCGACGAGGGACAAACCCTCGGTTTTCGAAAGGGCATTGAGCAACGCCTTTTCCGCCGATGGGTCTTCGATCGCTTCCAACGCGATCCGCGCCCATGAATTCAATTCGGCGTCGGGCAACAGTGCGGCAACCGCATCGACGCATTCGGCGGAACCGAATACAGCGATCTGCTTGCACGTGATCGCTTTGTCGGCTTTCGGGGTGTCAGCGGACGTGAGCGTGGCAATCAGCTCGGATTCCGGTGGGACGTCTTCACCATGCGATGCACCGGAGTGAAAGGCGGTGCAGTAAACCAGCAGCAGGAAAGCGACTAGGAGTTTGGGGGCGTATGAGCGGATCATGATGGTGGGATTTTTGGGGGGTGGGATGTTTGAGTGTTTTAAGTGTTTGGATGTGCGTCGAGCGATTTTCGATTGGCGAAAAACGACGAGGTAACAAGACGCTTACTCGGACGGGACAAGGGTCCCATCCTACGTCGCCTGAACTAAGGGAAAACTCAGATCTGCCACGGTTCGCGGAACGCTTCGCCGCGCAAGCGGTTCGCTTCGGCGTCGTCGATGAACTCGTAGGTTTGGGGATCGAGTTCAACGTCACGGCCCAAGAACGCGGCCACGTTCGCGGCGTGGCAGGTGATGTGGGCGTAGCAGGCCGCCTCGGCGTTGGCCCGTGGTTGGCTGCGGGTTTTCACGCAATCGAGGAAATCACGCACATGGAACGTCGCCGGATAACCACCGATCTCTTCGACTTCGCGGCCCGCCAACAACTCCGGCGAACTCAACACAAACTTGCCACTGTCGCCCGTTTCAATCCAACCCGAATCGCCTTCGAAACGAACCGGGCAGGAACCGAGCGGCAACCAACCATCGTCGCGAATGACCAATTTCACGCCGTCGGGATACTCGGCCGTGATGCGTTTGTCCTTGGGGGCTTGGTAACGGATCGCGGCGGTCGTATCGGCACCAGCCGCCCATTGACACAAATCGACGCAGTGCGATCCCCATTCTAAAACGCCGCCGCCGGTCAGACCGCCACCCTTTTCGAAATTGAATCCGTCGAGCCAGGCTTTGTTGTAAGGACGGTACGCGGCGGGGCCGAGATACATGTTCCAGTCCACCTCTTCGATCGGCGGCAATTCTTGCTCGGGCATCCAACCGCTCATCGAGGTTTTCATGCCGGCCGGTTGAGCGTGAACGGTGTGCAGTTTGCCGAGGCGTCCGGTGCGGGCGAGCATGCAGGCGAACTCGAAATGTGGCAGATTCCGACGCTGCGTCCCGGCTTGGAAAATCACCCCCGTCCGCTGCATCGTTTCAGCGAGCTGCAGACTCTGCACGATGTTCTTCGTACACGGTTTTTCACAGTAAATGTCTTTGCCGGCCCGGGCGGCGTAACAAGCCGCCGTCGCGTGCCAGTTCGGTCCCGTCGCGATCAGCACCGAGTCGATGTCGTCACGTCCGAGCAATTCTTGAAAGTCGCGATAGGTATCGCAATCGCTACTGTTGTGATGCGCATCGACGCGGCCTTTGATTGCCGCGCGTTGGGATTCCTTGATATCGGCCACGGCGACGAACTGGACGTCGGATTGTTCGAGGAAACAGCCCAAATCGTACGTCCCCCGACGCCCGATTCCGATCCCCCCGACCGTGATCCGGTCACTCGGGGCGACCGCCCCACCGAGGCCCAACGTCGAGGCGGAAACGAAGCGTGGGATCGCCAGCGAGCTCGCTGCCACCCCCGCCGTCAGCGTACGATTGAGGAACCGACGCCGCGAGACGCCGCTGGAGGGAACAGGGGGGGTAGTTTGAGAAATCGGTTGCATGGGATCGAGTCCTTTATGAACGCAGGAAGAGACGTAAGGTGGGAATTCGGGACAACCTCCTCAGTCTACTCGATCCATCGCCCCGTTGTCATCCGTGCTGAATTATCGCCCGTAGATGCCTATCGCATCACCACTTCGTCGCAGGACTCGGCGTGACCTGATGGTTGGCGGGGGTTCCACAGCGATTCGATGTGGCCGCAGAGTTCTTGGAAACTGACGGGTTTGACGAGGTGGCGATCAAAGCCCGCGTCCCTGGCCCGGTCTTGGTCGGTCGGGTTGCCCCATCCGGTCAATGCGATCATACACATCGGTTCGTTGGATCGAAGACGTCGGATGCGTCTGGCGACTTCATAACCGTCCATGCCGGGCAATCCGATGTCGAGGATGGCGACATCGAAATGGCGAGTCGCGAGCGTCTGCAACGCGTGCATCCCGGTGCCCGCGACCTCGGTTTCATAACGTTCCCCGAGAAACAGTTGTTTCAATAATCGCGAGGCGTCGGCGTTGTCTTCGACAATCAGAACGCTGGGTTTTCTCTTCGTGACGGCATGGAGGTGATCATGCGTGTGCAGGCCGTTGGGCGGAACGGGTTCGGGAGGTTTGCGCGCGGTTGCCGGTTGATCGACCACCGGCAGGGAAACGGCAAACGTGCTGCCTCGACCAGGCCCGGGACTGTCGGTGGTGAACGTTCCGCCGTGCAGCGCAACCAAACGACGGACGATGGTGAGGCCCAATCCCAAACCGCCGTACTCTCGCGTTCGACTGCCATCGACCTGGGCGAACGGCGCGACGATTCGCTCGGCTTGCTCGGGCGAAAAACCGATGCCCTTGTCCGAAACCGCAATCGAAGCCTGGTTCGCTTCCGCGTCCACATCGACGTCAATGATGATGCGGCCCGAGGGCGGCGTGTACTTGGCCGCGTTGCCCAATAGGTTGGCAAACAGTTGTGCCAAACGAACTCGATCGGCCTGAACCCAAACAGGCTGCGATGGCATCATCTGATGCAACTGATGATATTTTTTGTCGATCTCGCCTCCGATCATTTCCACCGCGTCGTGAATCGCTTCCCGCAAATCGATCGTTTCACAATGCAGTGTCAGCTTGCCGCGACAAAACTGAGACACGTCCAACAGGTCGTCAGTTAATCGAATCAAGTGGTGGCTTTGCCGACGGATCACCTGGTGCAGCGTTTGAATATCGTGCGGGATCGTCCAACCAGGGGTCCAGCAACGCCCGTCCGCAAACCGCCAATCCCGTCGAGAAAACGGCAATGCCGTAACCGCGTAAGATCGGCAAGGGGTCACGACAGGCAGTGATCCGAGGGAGATCATTCATCATGAATCTCCTTAGACGCTCTGCAAGATGTATTGACCGGCGTCGGGTTGGAGGTCTTCCTGGATCCGAGCGACGAGGTTCGCAACATCGAGCGGTTTGGAAAACCAGGCATCCCAACCTTGATCGTGGATTTCTTCCGACGTCGGGCGGCGTACTCCGGTGACCGCGTACACTCGGAGGTTCGCCTCGCTGCTCACGCGATTGCTCGCTTGATTGCTAGCCAACTACGATCCGATCGACCATCTCGGACCGCAGCACCTTGATATCCGGCGGCGCGATAATGCCGACTTTCACGATCCGACCGCGTACCTGCAGCACACTGATCGTGATGTCCAAATGAGGGAAAACGATTTCCTGTTTAACTCGACGAGATAACACCAACATCGGCGGACGCCTCCAGCAAAGCCAATGCCACAAAACTGGGGTGTGGTACCCGAGCCGATTGAGAAAATCATCGTGGACTTTCCAAAGGCGCTTCCCATTGCTCCAACGTCATCATCGACGCATGCATTAGGCGACCGCAGTTTATCGCCCGTCCGTGGAAACTGGCAAAAGCTCTTTTCGAGAGTTCCAGAATACTCAACGTCAACCCAAGTTGACGCGATGCAACCCACGGCGACGTGATTTCGCGAAAAAGGCGGTTTAATTTCTCAAAAACCCGCTTGAAGGGCATGGGTCCACGTTGTGCATTAAGAAGGGGAAGTGAGTTTGTGATTCTCGGGCAAATGCGGTTCGCGATCAATGGATGAGTGAAACGGCGAGTGCTACGAATGTCTTTCACCCCCTTTGCGAAGGTCCATTTCATGCATCCCTCAGTGATCGCTCAGCAGCGAACCGAAGCCCCGCCTGTCCCGCCTGTCCCGCCTGCTAGGCCGATGAAGACAGACCGATTGCCGGTCGGCCGGATTTTGAATCAACAGTACGAAGACAGTATGAACGGAAACGACGTTGTGCCGCAGGCCTCGCAATGCAATGGGGAAACGAGTCATGACGAGCGAGAACCGTTTGAGTTCTAGATGTTTTTCTTGATGACGTTGCTTCTCATTCTGCCACCGATCCTGATGCTCTTATCCCTGATTTTCTACCCTGAATCTTTCCAATACGACATCACCCCCTCAAGGATTTCCATTGATGGCAACTCGCTAAATCATCATCCGCATTGAAGACGATGATCGTCTGAATCGATTGCTCAGTGACAAGTATCTGACGGCGATCGCCGATCCGCGAACGCTGCGCGCGCTGTCAAGTGAACTGCAATACGCAAACATTGTCAAAGCCCAATCCGTTGCGGCGGTCGCGGTGAAGATGAATTCGACGATCGTGTTGAAGGATTTGAAGTCGGACGAAACGGATACGTACACGTTGGTTTATCCGGATCAAGCGAACATCGCCGAAGGCCGATTGTCGGTGCTGGCCCGGATCGGCACTGCGATCCTGGGCTACCGGGTCCAATGGGCGATTCCGTCGGGCGAGAGCGACATGCGAATTGAAGCGGTCTCGTGCGAACCGGAACCGCTGGCGGTGATCGTGTGATCTTGTACCACGACGCTCCGCGTCGTGAAGAACTCGCTCGCTCGATGCGGAGCGGCGAGGTACTCTTTTGTACCACGACGCTCCGCGTCGTGAAGAACTCGCTCGCTCGATGCGGAGCGGCGAGGCACTCTTTTGTACCACGACGCTCCGCGTCGTGAAGAACTCGCTCGCTCGATGCGGAGCGGCGAGATACTCTTCTGTACCACGACGCTCCGCGTCGTGAAAAACTCGCTCGCTCGACGCGGAGCGGCGAGATACTCTTCTGTACCACGACGCTCCGCGTCGTGAAGCACTCGCTCGCTCGACGCGGAGCGGCGAGGTACTCTTTTGTACCACGACGCTCCGCGTCGGGAAGAACTCGCTCGCTCGACGCGGAGCGGCGAGATACTCTTCTGTACCACGACGCTCCGCGTCGTGAAGAACTCGCTCGCTCGATGCGGAGCGGCGAGATACTCTTCTGTACCACGACGCTCCGCGTCGTGAAGAACTCGCTCGCTCGATGCGGAGCGGCGAGGCACTCTTTTGTACCACGACGCTCCGCGTCGTGAAGAACTCGCTCGCTCGATGCGGAGCGGCGAGGCACTCTTTTGTACCACGACGCTCCGCGTCGTGAAGAACTCGCTCGCTCGATGCGGAGCGGCGA